>Ga0315298_1003269_pt1 | contig 26157 bp, 18 predicted proteins | sample WHS_1_MG_FD_203077 | JGI IMG/M metagenome (GOLD analysis project Ga0315298, IMG submission 203077) | Extremophilic microbial mat communities from Washburn Hot Springs, YNP, Wyoming, USA - WHS_1_MG | ecosystem: Environmental > Aquatic > Thermal springs > Hot (42-90C) | place: USA: Wyoming... | reverse complement strand
GGTCAAGGTAAGCCCGCAAACGTTGGCAACAGGGACCGTGATGGTCAGGATTGACCCTGCCTTGTCTTCCGTGGCGAAGGGAGACGTTTTCACGGTGGAGATCAAGGTGGATGCTGGGAGTGAGCAGGTCATTGCGGTGATGGCATACCTTGATTTCGACCCGCTGTACTTGCAGGTAGTGGATGCCAGTGGGAATCCTACCAACACTATTGTTGGCAATGGGGATCTTTTTGATTACATTCCGGTTGCTTCTGCGGACAATGTCAAGGGGCAGATAGACCTTGAGGTTGGGACGTTGTTGAAGCCGCCGGCGAGTGGCACTTTTTGGGTAGGGCGGATACAGTTCAAGGCGTTGTGGGGGACTGGAGGGGGCAGTACAGCGCTGACCTTTGTTGCGCGTGGGGACAAAGCGACGGCGGTATACAATGAGATGGGTCATGAGGTGCTAGCTGGTGTGGGGAATGGCAGTGTGGCCATCAGTGGAGAAACACCGCCTGCCACTCCTACTCCTTCGCCAACCCCTACCCGTACGCCGACTAGCACACCAACATATACCCCGACCCCAACGGATACGCCTACGCCAACAGCAACCCCAACGATTACGCCAACTCCTGTGGGCACACCCAAGACTCTGAAATTTCAGAATGGCGTGTCTCCTGTTTCGTCATACTCAGGTATACAAGATACGTATCTGGACTCACAGGATCCCACTGCACCAAAAGGAAGCGAGATTGATTTGCGCTTGAGTACTAGCGGTGTGAGACGGCCTGTAATCAAGTTGGATTTTTCTCCGCACCTTCCTTTTGGAGCACGCGTGGTCAGTGCCAAACTGTATTTGTGGGTATACTATTATTCAACCAATGCAGCCTCAACCGATGTCGAGGTGTATCGCGTGAATCGCCATTGGGAGGAAAGCACAGCTACTTGGAGAAGCCCCTGGGGCACTTGGGGCTGTGATAAAATCCCTGACGACCGCGAAGCGACCCCTGCCGCAACAGCGAGAATAGGAACTGTGCCAGAGTCAGGGACATGGGTGTGGCTGGATATTACAAGCCCCGTACAGGAATGGGTGTCAGGTTTGGCGGCGAATGAGGGTGTTATCCTGATTGCCCCGGTTCAGTACAACCGGCATCTGACTTTCCGCTCCTCTAATTTTTACAACGCAACACAACATCCCTATGTGGAAGTGCGCTATTACGATCCATTGCCCACCCCTACACCAACCCATACGGCTACTCCCACCAATACTCCTACGCCGACAGTGACGCCTACGCCGACGCCGATGCCTGGTCGAATTGAAGGAGTGGTCTGGGATGATCGGAACGGCAACGGAGTGAAGGACGCAGGTGAGCCGGGATTGGCCGAGGCTACGGTTCGTTTGTATGACGCGGCTCATCCCGATCCCGAACCGCCTATCCGGGACCCCGTCGTGACGACAGGGGAAGGAATGTTTTCTTTTGATGAACTGCCCCCTGGGCGTTATTTACTGACGATGGTCAGCCCAGTGAATTATATCCCTACCACCCCAGAGAGGATAGAGGTTCTGGTTTCCAGCGGAGTCACTGTACGAGCGAACTTTGGAGCATGGGTACCCGCTACAGAGACACCTACGGCTACTCCATCTCCAACCGCGACGTGGACAGCCACGTCCACACCAACTGTGACGCCATCACTAACGTCCACACCATCGCTGACTGCCACGCCATCGCTAACGTCTACGCCGTCACTAACGGCGACGCTATCGCCAACGGGTACTGTTACAGTGGCACCATCGCCCACTCTGTCGTTGACTCCTACACCAACGTTGACGAGGAGGTATAGGGTATTTCTCCCTATTATCTTCTATTAAGCACAAGAGGCTCTTCAGGATGACAGCGCGCGCCAGCCGGAGTAGGCCATAAGGAAGGTGAGCAATGAAAAAACTGGTGTTTGTGCTCGCACTAGTTCTGTTGTTGGTGTTGGCATTATGCATTTATTTTGCACTGCCTGGTGTAGCCCAGGATAGTCTGTCCCCTTTCGAAAGCAATAGAAAGAATTCAGACAACGCTTTCGCTGCTTCTGAGAGCATTGTGAGCATTACTTTTCAACAAGGTATTTCCCCAACGCTTTCCTATGCTGGAGTGCAAGATACGTATATTAGCTGTGGCAAATTGCCTGATGACTGCACAAGCAATTTCGGTCAGGACACTGTTCTGCGGGTCAGCTACGACAGTTGGCAGAGAAGTCTGCTGCGTTTTGATTTAGCGGGTTATATCCCTCCCAATGCCGTAGTCACTAGGGCTGTCCTTGAACTTTATGCTGAGAAACCAGAAATTGCTGGTGTTGCTACATACGTGGATGTGTATGAGGTCCTACGGCCGTGGGAAGAGTTACAAGCTACTTGGCAGAGGGCCACATCCAGCCAAGAGTGGGAGGTATGGGGGTGCAGAGGGGCGAGCGACCTAGGCCCCCATATCGCTCAGGCTCGCTTGCAGTCAGAGGGCTGGCAAGTCTGGGAAAATGACCCATTGAAAAACTTGGTGCAGCGTTGGGTTTCCGAGCCAACCACCAATCGTGGGGTGATATTATTTCCTGGCACTCTCCAGCTTCGGCAATTTTGGCGCCTGCGCTCCTCACAGCATAGTACTGCATATTCCCGTCCCAAGTTGACTGTGTTTTACTACATCCCTACACCGACGCCTACGTATACACCATTGACTCCTTCTCCTACGTTTACACCATTTACACCTTCACCCACTCCTTCTTATACCCCTACACCCACTCCGGTTGTTACTGTGGGAGAAGTAGAGGGTATGGCATGGCGGGATGAGAATGGCAATCGCGTGCGTGATCCAGGTGAATTACCTCTGTCCGGTGTTACCATTGTGCTCAAGGATGCAAACCATGTTGAGATAGGCAGAAGAACAACCCTTGGAGATGGGAGCTATCAATTCGCTGATTTGCCCAGCGGGAGTTATTTGTTGACGAAGGAAGATCCTCCGGGATATGTAGGCACCTATCCAATGGGCGGAGTGTACGCTTTTTATCTGGCAGCTGGGCAACGGCTCACAGGCTTAGATTTTGGTTTCTTTCCCATCCCTACAGTTACTCCCACGCCAACCAAGACTGCCACTCCAACCTCTACTCCCACATTTACCCCTACTTTCACGCCGACCTACACACCTACTCCAACCCCGACGCCCACGAACACACCTACCGTAACGCCAACGGATACACCGCCAGGCATGCCGACTCAGACACCAACGGCAACTCCAACGATGACGCTGACACCGACCCCTATTGGTACCCCCAGTGGCACCATTCACGATCCCATCCCAATCCTGTGTGAGGGTACGTACCATGACAGCACAGCTGGCCATCCTGCGCTGATGCAGGATTACGGAGCTTGTGGGGCTGGGATGATTGGGCCAGAGGTGGTCTATGTTTTCCAAGCGGGTTATGCGATGGATTATCTCAGCATCAGCCTGGACACCGGAGCAGACCTGACGCTCTTTCTCTTATCAGGCGCGAACCCCCAGGATTGTTTCAATACGGGAGGCTCGATTGTTGTGCCAAGTGTGCCTGCAGGCGCTATGTATTATATCGTAGTAGATGGCTTTGAAGCGGGTAGTTACACTCTGGCATTGCATTGCCATCCACCGCTGAGTTACACGCCAACCTCGACGCCAACGCCTACTCTTACTCCAACGTTGGGCCCTTCTCCGACACCGACGCGTACTCCCACATTTCATGGGCCTTCTACAATCTATTTGCCCCTTGTGCAAAAGCCGCGCATTGAAATCCTGGTAGATTGCGGGGCAACCAGCAGTTACATGGACTCCTTAGGCCGGTTTTGGTCTGCGGATAAAGCCTATGAAGTTGGCGGTTGGGGCTATGTGGGTGAATCTGAACCTTTTTCAACCTCTAGAAGCGTTGGCAATACCCCTGACCCGGCTTTGTACCAGACACTGCGTTGGGGCCTGGTTGCTTTTGGTTATCAGTTTGATGTGCCCAACGGCACTTATGAGGTTGAATTGCATTTCGCTGAGTTGTACCGCAGCGGTGTCGGAGCGCGGAAATTCGAAGTAGTCATAGAGGGGGCAACTGTGTTGCATGACTATGATGTCATTGCCGTGGCGGGTGGAAAATACCTGGCGCATGTCGAGACCTTCTTGGTAATGCTGCGCGATGGGCAACTCAATGTGGACTTTGTACGCGGCTCGGCGGATTATCCGATGATTAATGCACTGAGGGTGACAAAGCAGTAAATGAAAAGCCGCCGATACCCGGCGGCTTTTCATTGGACACGATGTCAATCAGGCAGCAGTGTAGCGGCAATGCTGAGGCCCACACACAGCCAGAACAAAGTGACGGCGTGCTGGAAATTGATGTTGAAAAAGTAGTGATCGAATATCCCCGTGAACAATGCGCCCACAAGAGCGGTGAAGAGCCCCAATAGCATGGATTCCAATCGAGGGTAGTCGGCGAGTTTTTTCAAGGCACGTAGAATTTGTGAGATTACGAGCGCCATGATGAACAGGAACATCCCCAGTCCTATCAGCCCCATTTCTTCTGCTATCAGCAGGTAAACGCAGGACACGCCAATGTACGTGTCCACGTCAGGAGCCCCCGCAAACCCGACACCGAACCATGGATAGCGGGAGATCAGGATCAGCGCATCCTTGTATTCGCCAAAGCGCATCTGTGTTGCCAAATCTTCGCCGCGCAATCCTGCCAAAAAGCGCTGCACATACCACTGTGTTTGCGGTAATAGCAGGATGAGGAGGCTTGCTAGCAGAATGAAGACGAGCAATTTCCGGTAGCGGAGCAACGCTACGATGAAAAGGGCGACGCCCAGCCCAGCCATTGCTCCGCGCGAGAAGGTGAGCAGGAGGCATATCAGCATCGCAGCCAGGATAGGCGCTATCAACCAATTGACGCCCCTCCAGCGCAGCCACCGCCCAAATAGAGGCAGAGGGTCGTGCGCCAAAAGCTGGGGCACCGTAACCCCTGCTACAATGACAAGCAACCCTCCCAAAACATTGGGATCTATCGAGGTGGACGTAGCACGTAGTGGCAGCTCGGGGTTGTCCTCTACAAAGCGTAGCACATCGCTGCCAGAAGGATAGCGGAGAATGCGCAATGTCGAAAGCAGGCGGATGGTCCATTCCTGCGGCAGGAAGTACAGGACGATGCCAATCACGGATGCGGCAAAGCCAGCCAGGATAAGCACGGTGATGATCTGCTCCAGTTGCTTTTGACTCCTTACCGTGTTAATAACCACGAAGAAAAGGAAGATGCTCAGCAGCAACTCGACAAAATGGCGTAATAGATTGGTGGTCAGTGGAGCGAAGGATAAGCCAATGATAAATGACGCGCAAGCCAAAACCATGAAGAGGACAATAGGCAGAGCCAACGCAGAGCCAGTCATCTGTTTTTGTTTCTTGAGTGCTATTTGGAACAGCCAGTTGACCAGTAGGACTAGGAGCACTAGGTCCAGCAGCGTGGGTGAGAAACCGATATTAGGGACTGGCAGAGCAGCAAATGGCAGAAAGCAAATCACCCCAATGATGGCAAAGAAGGTGAGCTGCGTGCTGCGCAGCATGAGCAAACCGCCCACGATGGCAGCCAGGAGGGCAATAGCCAGTATAGGACCTAGGAAAGCAAACAGCCCTCCACCAGCAATGCCTACCAGCAGGCAGAGGATGAGCGTTGCGAGCAACTGCTGTGTTTTGCTACCCGTAACCAGCCACGACTGCAGCCGCCTACGCAGGGTTTCTCCGACAGTCATATGTGTTCCCTCGTCCTAGATGTGCATATAGAATCATAGCACAAGAATAAGCCACAAGCAATTAGGTCAGATTGCCGGTTGCGATGCTATCGTGCGATGCGCAAGGTAGCGAGGATGACATAGTCCCTGTGTTGCTCTCCTTGCTGGACGGCAAGACGTGTGCCGCTTAGCTCATGATAGAGCACCGCGATCAATGTGTAGTTCCCTGGCATAGTATCCGGCATGATCGTGAGGGTGTGCTCGTCAGCGACGATTTCGCCCGGCAGCCAGGCTGTGGTTGGATAGGTCCAACGGACAGGAATACTGTCATCCTGAGCAGCGATGCGGAGATTGGGGGATAGCAATTGCGCGCTCACTTTGTAATTAGTCGTGATGGCTTGGTTCGCTTGCCAGTAAAGCGTGATGGTAATGGTGCTACCAGGTTGCAATAGCGGGGCGTGTAGGTCATAGCCCAGTAGGGTGATACCTTGCTCGAATTGGGCATGGAGCGTTTGCTGCATCGGCGGCACATCGTAGCGATGCTCGCGGGGGACAATATGTAGTGAGGTCAGAGCGATAAGCCTGTCTTCAATACCGACGTGCAGACTGTATTCCCCACCAGGTAAATAGGAGGGAATTCCCAAGCGGTAGATTGCACGATTCACCTCTCCTGCTTGCCACTGCGTAGCGGGATGTGCAGGGATGAGGGGCTTGACCATTTCCCAAACCGTTCTGCTCTGGCTGTCCAATAGGCGGAACTTTGCCATGTGATCCTGATGCGGTCTATCTGTGCTTTGCCACCACAAGGTCAAGGAGAGAGTCTCTCCATGGCTATAGGCCGTGCGTGGCAGGTCGAAACCCAGCAGTTGGAGATGGTCGCCTAAATCGGCTTGGACGATGTGCTTGATTTCGGCAGTCAGTGGAGCCATATTTGTCTTGGATAGAGAGAGTTCTTCTAGCAGTACGGACTGTCCCAGCGGTACGCCATTGGTATCTATGAGGTCCAGGTTGCGTTGCGCTTCAGGATCCCACACTTTGAGATAGACACGGTAGGTGAGCGGTGGCAAGTCGCTGGTCAGGGTGATGTCGACACGGCCACGGATCGGTGTTTGCAAGGGCCAAACGGGGGGCAAGAAATACGGAGTGCTCAATGCCTGATCTTGGCGTAGGTATTCGTTTCCTTCTTGATCCTGAAAGCTTAGGGTTAGGCTATAGTTGCGGTCTAAGCGTCGTGTGGCTTGCCAGTATAACACATAGTGCAGTTGTCCGTCATCCCGCTCAAAACGGTCAAAGCCCACACAGGCAAGCCCAGGGGCAAAAAACGCATCAGTTCTCGTTTGTGGTTTGGGATAGGCAGCGATGGGCTGGTCGTAGCGCTGGATGTCAAAAGCGCGCAACCAGTAGCCACGAAATTGCTTTTCGACAACTACTTCGCATCCAACCCGCATGAGTTCCGTAACAACCATGTCAGAGGGATCGGCAAACTCATGGTGCCAGAGGATTAACCACACGCGACGCGGTTTCGTTTGCAGGATTCTATTGAGCGTGTCTGCAGCCCCGACGAATTCTTGCCCGACATGCAAGCCATACCAGGGAGCAGTGCCTCGATAGTAGTACATCAACATTTGAGGGGTATTTTCGACCAATAGCAACGCATCATTTGCCTGTACATTCTCGTTCAGATAAGTGACCAGTCCCCGTGCATCATCGCGTGGATTATCACGTGCTTCCGTAACGGCTAGCGCCGCGCGCAGGGAGAGAATAATGCCGGCGATAGTTAAGGTGGCAAAAAACACGCGAACTGCAAGACGTTTGTGCTCCAGCAGGGCGTGAAGGACTAGAGCGATGCAAATATAGAGCGGTGCGGCAGCGACAATGGTATAGCGCGCAACGAACTTTGGTGTGATTTTGACAGCGGCATAAGTGAGCAATAAGGGGATAAGGAAGGTTAAGAGTAAAAGGGCGCTACGCCGTATGGTATCTGAAAGCTGCCATCGACTGTGTCGAGCCAGTTGAACCGAGAAAATGATTCCCAGGATGAGGAGCAAAAGCCCCCAGCGTTGCGTGGCACCGGGGAAAAACGTGCTCCAGATGCTGTATAGAAATTGCGACAGGTAAACTCGTGTGGTGACCCAGTAATCGGGTGCATGTAAAAAACGGCGGGTCTGCAAGTACACTGGCCAAATCCAGAGCGAGTACAAAAGCATAGCCAGCAAGGTATGTAATATAGTAGTGCGCAGGAACCTGCGCTCAAAGAGCCCTGTGTACACGATGAATGCTGGCACAGTAAATGCCGCAAAATAATGTGTGTAGAGGCTTGTCGCCATCAAAACGCTGAATAGTAGCCACCATCGGACCGATCCAGTGCCCATGGCTTTCAGAAATGCCCAGGTCGTTGCCAAGGCAAGCGTTGCAGTCAGACTATACATACGCGTTTCTTGTGCGTAGTAAGCAATAAATGGGGAGAAGCCAACAAAGGCAGCAGCGAGTATGCTTGCGGTAGCCCAGGTGATGGTTCTCTCCTTTTTGCCGCGGATTTCCCACACTACGGCGAAGGCGAGGGGTACTAGGAGCACCGCAGCGAACATAGAAGGCGTGCGCACAGCCCATTCACTCCTGCCGGCTAATCGTATCCAACCATGGAGCAACAGAAAATAGAAAGGAGGATGTACATCTTCGTAAATCAATGTGTGTAGTAACTGTGGCAGTGGTTTGGCAGCGATGGAAACGCTCAGCGTTTCGTCAAACCACAGACTCTGTTTGTCCAGGGTATGAGCGTACAGGGCAAAAACAGCAAGGATCAAGGCCACGATCGCTGCTTTGTTCAGTTTGCTAATGATATTGAATGCTGTTCCTTGAGCAGTTCTAGAGTTTCTGTGTAGTGCCATATCTTACCCTTGCCTATTTTATCACGCGCACTCGGCTGAGGATGATAAAGTCGGATTGCGGCTGCCCAACACTATCCAGAACCCATAACCGCTGTTGGGTTTCAGCCAGATAAATACCTATATGGATGGAATATGCCCCTAGAGGAGCATCTCGTGGCACATCCAGTTCGTAATCATCTTGGACAATGGCATTGGGTTGCCACCCGGACGTGGGGGCGTTGCCATGCTGTGGCCAACTGTCCATCTGAGCAACACGTTGTCCGTTCTCAGATAAGAGATGGGTGAAAACGCTGTAGTTCTCCTGCATGTGCTGTAATGCTCGCCAGTATAAAGTCAGGTGAAAAGTTTCGCCAGGCTTTGCCAGCCTTTGCTCAATATTATAGCCAACCAGAGCAATTTGGTTGCCAAAGTTGATGTGCATAGGATTTGGTATCGGGCTTGCCTGGGCAGGCTGGATGGTCAGTGTGTGGAATCGAGCGCTGTCACCCAAGACCTTGCCTTCAGCAGTCGTTGCCGTCAGGCGTTGTTGCGACACAGGGTGGTACAGCCCAACTTCCAGCTGCGCCTCATCGGGTGTGAAAGTGGTTGCTGGCAAAGCCAGCATATACGGATCGGCGAATCTCTCGCCAGGTCGCCAACGGTGTGTAGGGCAAGTTCCCAGACATGGCTTCATATCGCGCTGCGCCACAATGAGGTCATATTGCCCGAGCAAGTGCACAAAAACCGTGTAGTCTTCAGACAAAGGTTGCAGGCATTGCCAGTACAGGGCAACATTCAGGACGTCACCGGGATGCAATACCTCCTTGTCCACCGTGTATGCCAGCAGTTCAACTTGGCTGCCAAAGCGGATGTGAAGCGGTATGGCATCTGGGGGAATTTCATCTTTGTTTGATAACTGATATCGTGGGATCTGGCGCTGATAGACGGTTACCGGGCCACCCCAGAAATGCTCATCTTCAAAGACTTGTATTGGCGTGTAAGCAACTTTGAACCACTCATCGGCGCGCAAGTCATAGGAATAGAGCGGATTCACTCGCGTCAACACGACATAATCTGGCTGATAATACCATAGACCCCACTGGATATTGCCGTTTTGCAATGCTCGTGCTACATCAGGGCGGATCAAGCCAAGGAAGTCCACCATAGTGCGCTCTGCGTAGTATCCGATTACCCCTACCTCGGTAACTCCGATGACTGCATCCTCAGGCGTGTGTTCCTTGAGCCATTCCCCAACGCGCCGATACACCTCTACTTTGGCTTCGGGCAGCACTTTGTAGATTTTGGATTCTGGGGGTACGCTGCCAGGGTTGCGTAACGCATGGTATATTTGGGCATTGGAAATGCATGGTGGCAGAAGCAACGGTAACCCCAATGTGATCATGACCACTGCCTCGGGTAACCAAGCGCCTCGGAGCATCTGTCCAATGTGGGTGGTGATAGCAGTAAAGCCCCAGCCTGCAAGGAGAACAAAGGCGGGAATGAGCGGAGCATAATACCAATGGTATGGCGTAACTCCCAGCAGGTGATAGCCGGCAAAATAGAGCACTGCCCAAAGCAGCACCGGCCAGGGCCATTTCCTCTGTCTGATAGCAGCGATAAATCCCATGCACACGCAAAAAGCGAAAACGATGTACAGTTTGCTTTGCTGCAGATAAGCTTCAGCTAGAATGAGCCCCCCTTCGATGAAAGAGGTATGGGCGTAGAATCCGGTGATTCCCAGCTTCGCCTGGGCAGTCTTGGCTGCCAGTGTTACTGGCAAAGGAGAACCGAAGAACAAGGTCAAGTAGATAAGCATGGGAGCGCTCAGCAGCAGGTAGAGGGCGACTGCACGCCAGGGAATATGGCGTCTGGTTGTGACATAATGCATTCCTAGGGCTATGGCTGGTAAGATTCCATCCCCACGAGTCAGCAAAGACAGGGCGAGCAACACGCTGCAAGGCACAACGCGGTCCTTGAAGTAGAAGTAAAAGGCACCCAGGATGAGAGCAAGGTAAAAGGCAGTCTCAAAACCCAGGCTAAGCCAGTGCAAGGGGGCTGTGATGTACAGCGTGGCTGCCATCAAGCCAGCCCTGCTTGAGCCAAAGGAATCGCACAGAAGGTAGAGAAAACACGCTCCGACAAAAAGTGCCACAATGCTAATCCAGTTGCTCAGAGTGGGGATATTGTTTGTAAGCAGTGCGCCACCTGCCAATAGCAAAGCATAGAGCGGCGCAGTGGTGCTCAGCACACGCTCCTGTGGATTGTAGACCAGACCCAATCCTGCGCGCAGATTGCGTGCGTAGCGGTAAGTGACAAAAGGGTCATCGAAGGCAACGCGTCCCAAGAGCAACCCAAGCGCTAGGGCAAGCGCCAGCAGGCAAAGGATGACCCCGTACGTTTTTGCTTGCAGCAACTGCTCAGACATTAGCCTGTGCTCCCAGCAATGTGCAGTATACTCGCTCCGTTTCTTTGGCAATGCGATCCCAGGTGAACTCTTTCGCCAATTCCTGGGCACCATGGCTTAATTGGACGCGCAGCGTCGGCGCGGAAATCAATTTTTCAATAGCGTTGGCTGTTGCCCCCACATTGTCGGGAGGGACGAGGAGGATGTTTTCCCCATCAATCAGGGTAGTGATGGGTACTCTAGGCTGTGTGCTGACAATGGGCAAGCCGTGTGCCAGTGCCGCCATGAAGCTACCGCGTCGGAAGGAAGCGCCATCCCGATAGGGCAGAACACAGATGTCCGCTGCCAGGAAGTTCGCCGAGACCTGTTCAGAGGGTGTATAGCCCGTCCATAACACATGGTCTTGTAACCCTAGTTCGCGGCAAAGAGCCCTCACATGTTCAAAGTAGGCAACATTGGTTGGGTCGCTGTCGCCAACCTGTCCCCCGATCATCAGTAGCTTCACTTTGTGACCACGGCGCAACAGTTCAGCCAGAGCACGGAACAGTACTTCTCCCCCTTTGCTTTCGTTAAGGAAGCCAAAGTAACAGAGCAAGGTTTCGTTGTCATCAATTCCGAGGCGATGACGCCAGGCAGTGCGGTCGTACTCTGGCGGTAGCCGTGGATGGATATTGCTGCCAATGGGTATCAGATAGGGGGATCGTCCTGCTCCTCCCGCTTTGCAGATTTTTTTGAGTTGCTCGTAATCCTCGATATTGGTCACAATGGCTGCATCGCTCCAACTTGCAAGCAACAGATTTACCCATTTCCTCGCCGCTCCTGCCTTCGGGAAGAGATATGGCTCGCGCAGGTCATGAAATGTAACCACCACCCGAGGGTGCCCCTTATTCAAGCGCAGGCGCAGTGGCAAGAAATTGATTGCCGGATGCATCCCATACGCTGCTGTCTGATACTGGATGTTTACTACATCGCTTTGGAAAGTTTGTATCACCTGTAAGATGCCCTTCCAGCTTGCCCAGTTCCACTTGTGGATAATTGGGTACACTTCTGGTTCTAAAGGATTTGGTTCTGAGGCTTCTCTAGGTTGTGCTCTACGTGAGGTGACTACAGCCACATGATGCTCCAGCGCCATCAGCGCGCAGCCTAACTCATGCGTGAAATCGCCCACTCCTCCTTGCATAGGAGGGTATTCACCACTGACCAAACAGACTCTCATCCCAGCACCTCACCTTGCACACGCAAGCATGAGCGCAGCACCCGCAGGTAAGCCTTTATGCGCTCACGACGGAGAGGGCGTTTGTGTCCCAGCAGCCACTTTAGGCTTTCCAGGCATAGTTGATACATATAGGTGGCGAGGAGAAAGAAACGCAGTATTTCACCCGCTAGCACGCCGTGGTGCTTGCGGAAATAGCGCACTTTGCTGCTTTGGAAATAAATATGGCGTGCCGGCACTACCTGGCTACTGCTCTGGCCTTCATAGTGTATTACCTGCGCCCAAGGGATATAGACCACACGCCACCCCGCTGTCTTCAGGCGACGGCACCAATCGAGCTCTTCGGAGTACATGAAAAAGCCCTCATCCAATGGGCCAACTTGCTCCCAGGCCTGGCGTCGGAGGAGCAGGCATGCACCAATTACCCAGTCTACGTCTTGCTCCTCGTCATCACTGCGATCCTGGACATAGTAGCGATGTAATACGTGGTTTCGCGGGAACCATTGTTGTAGGATGGTGCTTTCCAGAAACGCAGTGGCGAGTGTCGGAAAACGACGGCGTGAAGGCTGGATGTGTCCATCAGGGAACAGCAATTTGGGGCCTAAGGCTCCTATATCAGGGTTTTTATCCATATATGCGACCATAGTGACCAGGGCGTTTCCAAGGACCTCTGTATCTGGGTTCAGTAATAAGATATAGCGCCCGCTGCTATAGGCAATGCCGATATTATTCGCTCTGGTAAAGCCCAGGTTCACATCGCTGACGATTAGATTTGCCACGGGAAAGCGCTGTCGTACCATGTCCGGGCTGCCGTCGGTAGAAGCATTGTCAACGACAATGACCTCACATTGCAAGGCATCCTGCTTGCCTGTGCTTGTGGAGCCTTGCAAAGAGGTGTAGATGGAGGACAAGCAGCGTTCCAACAGCGTCCTGACGTTCCAACTGACAATAATAATGGACAGGTCAATCATAGTCAGGACCTTTTTCCATCTCTTGGAACAGATGGTTGCCCTCGATACGGCTCATGGTAAAGAGAACACTCGCTTGGCATTTTCCGTGGTAACCTGTGCCACGTGTTCAAAAGGAACTGCTTTCAGTGCCGCGATGCGGGTCGCGATGAAACGCACATAGGCGGGTTCGTTGCGCTGGCCACGGTAGGGATGTGGTGCTAAGTAAGGGCAATCCGTCTCTATCATCAGATCCTCGAGAGGTAGTTCACGGACCAACGCGTGCAAACCCCGCGCGTTCTGGAAGGTTACTGGACCGGCAAGCGATATGGAGAACCCCATTTTTGCTGCCTGTTGTGCCATCTCCAAATCGCCGGAGAAACAATGGAGCACGCCACGCAAATCCTTTGCTCTCTCGCGCAAGATGGACATTGTCTCTCGATGGGCTTGTCGGTCGTGGATAATCACGGGTTTTCCCGCCCGTTGCGCTAGTTCCAACTGGGCGATAAAGATCTCTTTTTGTACCTCGGTGGGTGACAGGTTGCGGTAGAAATCCAGGCCGATTTCGCCAATGGCTACCACCTTTTCGTGTTGGCTCAAGCGCAGTAATGCGGTCAAGTGATCCGGGTTGGCTTGAGCCGCTTCGTGGGGATGGATGCCCACTGCAGCATAAACGGAAGGATGTTGTTGCGCTAGCATAACGGCTTGGCGACTCGATTCCAGGTCAGTGCCCACCGTTACAATCGCAATAACCCCTGCCGCCAGTGACCGGGAGATGACGTTCTCGATGTCCGCTTTGAACTCTGCAGAGTCAAGGTGAGCGTGAGTATCTATCAGCATCACAAGCCCACGAGCTTTCTGCCATCGGCTAGGATAGCCTGCACCCGTGCCTTGTCTGTGGTTTCGGTATAGATGCGAATCAGCGGCTCTGTGCCTGAGAAACGGATCAATAGCCAGCCGCCATCCTCAAGCATGTAGCGAAAGCCATCTACAGTGTCCACATCGGTTACTTTGAGCCCGCCAATGGTTACCGGTTTGCTGTCCCTAACCCGTGCTATGGTAGCTTCGCGCCGCTCCTCTGGCATCGGGATGTCAATGCGGTCATAATAGTGAGGCCCAACTAGGGAGTAGAGGTACTCAATGAGCTGCGAAGGTGATTTCTGCAGTTTGATCATCAAGTCGAGCAGGAATAGCCCTGCCACTATGCCATCCCGCTCTGGGATGTGACCGGCGAAACCAAAGCCACCGCTCTCTTCGCCGCCCATGATGGCACCTGTCTCCATCATCTTGGGACCCACGTATTTGAACCCCACTGGTGTTTCGTATACAGGGATGTGGTACAAATTCGCTAGTTTCCGCGCCATGGCAGTGGTGGTAACAGTCTTGACGATGGGGCCTCGTTTCCCACGCACTTCCAAGAGATAGAGCAGAAGCAGAGCATAGACCTGTAGCTGGTTAATGAACTGCCCGTGTTCATCAACGAGCCCTACGCGATCTGCATCGCCATCTGTAGCGAGGCCCACATCTGCCTGATGTTGCGCAATGCCCGCCACGAGAGCGGCTAGGTTGTGCGCGATGGGTTCAGGGTTATGCATGCCCGGGAAGAGCGGATTGCGCACGTTATTGATCTCGATCACACGCGTGTTGCCGCCAGCCAAAAGAGCAGGGAAATAGCCCATGCCAGCTCCAAACATAGCGTCTACGACCACGGTAATCCCTGCTGCCTTGATCCCTTCCACATCTACCAGTGAGGCAACCTGTTTCAAATATCCAGGGGCAGGGTTAAACTTGAGCACTAGCCGCTGTTGTAGCGCTTCATCCAACGGCATACGTTGCACCTTGACTTTTCCGGCTTGTATGTGCGCAATGTTCTCTTCCAGGATGGCGATCACCTCCGGGGATGCACTGCCGGCGTATTCTGGCTTGACCTTGAAACCATTCCACAGTGCCGGGTTGTGGCTGGAGGTAATGACTACCGCCCCTCCTGCTTTTTTCTCCAAAATGGCGTAGGAGATGGTCGGTGTCGGGGCAGCACGGTCGCAGAGGTAGGTGCGAATGCCATTGCCCGCCATCACTTCAGCGGTGGCGGCTGCGAAATCCTCGGACGCAAAGCGCGTGTCATACCCAATGACCACGCCTTTGTGCGCAATCCCGCTATCTATCAAATATTTTGCCATAGCCTGGGCGCAGATACGTACATTGGCGAAGGTGTAGTCCTCAGCGATGATTGCTCGCCAACCATCAGTGCCAAATTTGATCGTTGTCATCCTGCTTGCTCCCTTTCTAAAATGGACTTGATTTATATGGAAGTCGGGCAGGAGGCATTGGTCTGGATGTGAGTCGCGGTTCCTGCCTACAGATTGTTCTCCTTGCGGAGTAAAGCGAGATCAGCATCTACCATCATCTGGATCAATTCCTCAAATGACACGGTAGGTTGCCAGCCCAACACCCTGCGTGCTTTGCTGGCGTCACCGACCAGGAGATCCACATCGGCTGGTCGAATCAGCTCTGGGTCCACAACCACGTGATCTTCCCAGTTCAAGCCCACATAGGAAAAGGCTAGTTCGCACAGTTCGCGCACAGAGTGAGTCTTGCCGGTTGCCACGACATAGTCGTCTGGTTTGTCTTGCTGGAGCATAAGCCACATTGCCCGCACATAATCGCCAGCAAAACCCCAGTCTCGCTGAGCATCGAGATTCCCCAGGCGCAATTCGTTTGCCAGCCCCAACTTGATTTTAGCGGCGTGGTAAGTAACTTTGCGCGTCACGAACTCTAGCCCGCGGCGTGGCGATTCATGGTTGAACAAGATGCCCGAACAGGCAAACATGTTATAGCTCTCGCGGTAGTTCACGGTAATCCAATGGCCGTAGACCTTGGCTACGCCATATGGGCTGCGTGGATAGAAAGGTGTCTTTTCATTTTGAGGTACTTCACGGACTTTGCCAAAGATCTCACTGGAGCTAGCCTGGTAGAAGCGGATCGTAGGGTCTACCATGCGGATTGCCTCCAGTACGCGCGTTACGCCTAATGCAGTGAATTCTCCGGTCAGCACTGGCTGTTTCCACGAAATAGGGACGAAGGACTGGGCAGCTAGGTTATAAACCTCTTGAGGGCGATATTCGCGGATAATGTCCACCAACGAGCTTTGGTCCAGCAAGTCACCTTGTGCCAGGATCAATTTGTCCTGAATATGTTGGATGCGTTGGAAGTTGACCGTACTGGTGCGGCGGACCATGCCGATGACCTCATAGCCTTGCGCTAACAAAAACTCGGCAAGGTAGGAACCATCTTGACCGGTAATGCCGGTAATCAATGCTCTTTTCTTTCCCATGTAACCACCTTCTAGGTTGATGAGTGATGAGTGATGAGTGATAAGTGATAAGTGATAAGTGATGTTCCCGGTATGGTTATTTGCTGCTCACATTGCTTCGCCAATAGTCTAGGATGTCTCTCAAACTGCGTTCCAACGGGATTTCTGCACGCCAGCCCGTTTGGGTTCGGAACTTGGTACAATCGGCGATGATTTCGGGTGTATCGGAAGGGCGCAGGCGAGCCGCGTCCACTTCTACCGCAAGGGGAATCTTGCTGAAAGCGATCAAGGTATTCAGTACTTCGCCAATCGCGTAGGAGCGCTCTGCACCGAGGTTATAGACCTCACCCGGTTCACCTAAGGAAAGGGCTAGGTAGTAGCCGCGTACAATATCACGCACATCGCTGAAATCACGGCGAGCTTCAAGGTTGCCCACGCGCACCACAGGTTCGCGCAGCCCCGCCTCGGCCTCGGCGATTTGTTTGGCAAAGTCTGAGGTGACAAAGGCAGGGTTTTGCCCAGGACCAATGTGGTTGAAAGGGCGTACACGCACCACTGGTAATCCGTGGCTAGCGAAATACTGATAACCCAGCATATCCTGTGCCACTTTGCTGACTGCATAGGGGCTATTGGGGCGCAGAGGGTTGGTCTCGCGGATGGGCAATTCGTCCGGTGCTACCATACCGTATTCGTCGGCTGATCCCACCACCAACACGCGTGGAGAAGTGCCTAACTCAATGGCTGCTAGCAGCACGTTCAATTGCCCACGGATGTTGTTCTCCAAGGTGGTCCAAGGGTCAGCCCATGAAGCAGGCACAAATGCCTGCGCTGCAAGGTGAAAGACATAGTCGGGCTTTGCTTCTGCGAAGAGGGCTTTCAGTTTGGACAAGTCCAAAAGTATATCGCCAATGCGCAGCGTCAAGCGGTTTTGGGCTTCGCCGCGAAGCAATGAGCGTAACTGGTTCGCTCTGCCCTCCACCAAATCGAGCCCCCACACTTCGAGGTCAGTATGTTGCAGTAGATACGTTGCCAGATGGCTACCGGCAAATCCACCGATGCCGGTGATAAGTGCTCTTGGAGCCATTCTCCTCCTGTCGCTGAAGATTCAGAGGGTTATAATCTCCCCCTTTATCTGAGAGTGTTGAAAATCTTGTCACCCTGAGCGAAGCGAAGGGTCTCGCGTAACTTTAGCTATATTTTCCCAAGTACTGCGAGATGCTTCACTTCGTTCAGCATGACATTGGCAGGGCTTTTTCAACACCCTCTTTATCTGTTGTTACCGGCTACATGTTTCACAATTATAGCCTAGCCTTGCTCCAAAGTAAAACCGCCCGGGTAAAGTTGCTCCGAGCGGTTTTCCGCGCTCTTTGGAATGCATACACATCCAAGCCCTGGGCACAGGCTGTCAAGTAGTTCTTCCGAACTTATGTCCCCTCTTCCCAGGATTCCAAATAGCGCCTTTGTTCGGGTGTGAGCGTATCCACCGCCATACCCATGGCGTGTAGCTTGAGACGAGCGACCTCTCGGTCTATGTCCTCGGGTACGCTGTAGACGCGTCTTTCCAACGTAGCCGCATTTTTGACCAGGTATTCTATGCTAAGGGCTTGGTTGGCAAAGCTCATATCCATCACGCTGGCTGGGTGGCCCTCTGCTGCAGCAAGGTTGATGAGGCGCCCCTCGCCTAACAGGCAAATAGTGCGGCCGTCAGCCAGTGTGTATTGGTCTACGAAGTCGCGTATGCGCCGTTTCTTGATTGCCATTGACTCCAATGCGGGGATATTGATCTCCACGTTAAAGTGCCCGGAGTTGGCCAAAATGGCGCCATCTTTCATTACCTCCATGTGCTGCCGATCAATCACATTGATGTCTCCAGTGGAGGTGACAAAGATGTCGCCGATGCGGGCTGCTTCCATCATGGGCATGACGCGGAAACCATCCATGACTGCTTCGAGCGCTCGCAGAGGGTTCACTTCTGTAATGACCACCTGGGCACCCATGCCCCTGGCACGGGAAGCGATCCCCCGGCTGCACCAACCATATCCTGCAATGACAAAGATTTTGCCTGCCAGCAGGATATTGGTAGCGCGGATGATGCCATCAATGGTGGATTGTCCGGTACCGTAGCGGTTATCGAAAAGGTGTTTGGTCATGGCGTCATTGACGGCGATGATGGGGTAACGCAGGAGGCCATTACGCGCCATAGCGCGCAAGCGGATGACACCGGTCGTCGTTTCTTCCGTGCCGCCGATAATGTCGCCCAGCATCTCCGTATGCTCTTTGTGCAGCGTAGTAACCAGGTCAGCGCCATCATCCATCGTGATGTGCGGCTTGTGTGCCAAGGCGGACTTGATGTGTTCGTAGTATGTCTTATTGTCCTCGCCTTTGATAGCAAAGGTCGGGATCCCCAGATGGGAAACCAGCGATGCAGCGACATCGTCCTGGGTGGACAATGGGTTAGAGGCACAAAGGGCAAGTTCTGCTCCCCCTAGTTGCAGTGTGCGCATCAGATTAGCCGTTTCTGTGGTTACATGGAGGCAAGCCGAAATGCGGATGCCCTGTAAAGGGCGCTCCCTAGCAAAGCGCTCGCGGATCAAGCGCAGCACGGGCATCTCTCGTTCTGCCCATTCAATGCGCGCCTGACCCCTATCTGCTAACGTAATATCTTTCACGTCGTACTCTTTTTTGCTCATTCTGCTCCTTCAATGGTTTTATCGCGAGGCATGTCTCATGGGGTTTGGGAGGGTTTACCACACGCTGAATTCGCCATGGGTCAAGCGCTCGGTAAACTGGTAGATATTCGCGAGTTCGTTCTCAATCACCTCTTCGACCGGTTTTCGTACGTCTTCCAAGTGCACACCGGGCTTGAGCACCAGTTGCGCTGAGGCGATGAGCGGTTTGTCAATGGGCTGGCCGATTTGACTGCACAACCAGACATAGACTTCGGCAATGCCTGGTACGTGCTGGTAGATGTCATCGGCGATAAAGTGGGTGAGGAAGGTGTAAATTTTGCCCACGTGGGCGATGGGGTTTTTGCCCGCTGCCGCTTCCGTGCTCATGGGGCGGTTCAGGGCGATGACGCCGTTGACCTTATTGCCTCGCCCAACTTGTCCACAATCGCCTCCCTCGGCTGAGGTGCCCAGGACGGTCAGGTACATGCCATCTTCACCGCGGCCTTCTACATCCAACGTATTCAGGTCAACGGTAACTTTGTCAAAGTTGCGCTTTTCATTGGCGACGAACTGTTCAATCATGGCCTTGATCTCGGCTTTGCGTGCGAAGTATGCTTTTTCGCTGGGCACGAAGCGGTCAACAAAAGCCATTGCCACAGTGAGGATCAGCTCACGGTAGCGTCGGTAGCCCATGACCTTGATGTCTTCACCGGATTCGGGGAAAGCCTTCTTGAATTCTGGTGAGTTGAGATAGCGCTCCGTGGCCAGCACAATGCGCTCGGTCTCGGTCAAGGGGGCATAGCCTACGGCTGCCGATGTGTCATTGGCACCAATGACCTCACGGTCAAAGATGTCCGTTAACTCTGGCGAACCTGGTTTAATTTCGTTTTGGAAAACAATATGAGCCGTAGGGTCAACAAAGCGCAGGTTTTTGCGCAGCCATTCTTGCGCTGTGGCAATAGCGATTTCCCCTACGGGGACCTTCTTGCCTTTGAATTCATAGATAGCGCGGTCTCCAAAGACCAGGCGCATGGGCTCCTCTACCTTTCCTCCGCCGATACGGGGAGTAGTCTTGCCAGCGACCAGCAAGCCTTTGTCAATATTGTGGTGCACTACCCGCCCAAAGGTCTTGATGTATTCCCGGCACAGGCTGACCGATACCTCCTCCATGATGGCATCGCAAATCGAGTCAGGATGACCGACGCCTTTGCGCTCCACCAACTCCACGGCCTGGTTTTCCACAGGGGTCTTGTCCAGGCTTTCTACGGTGATGTTTCTCATGTGCTCCTCCTTTTTATTCAGTAGTTATATCCATACACTTGCGTGCAGGGGTACTCATTTCTTATGAGCGTTCAGATGTTCGCACTGATCGCTCCAAGGGCATGTGGGTTCAAAATTGGTAAAATCTTTGAACTCGCGATAGCGTGCCATAATGTCCTGCATGGTCAGGGTGCGTAGCCGTTCGACGCCGAAATCCTCCACTGTGAAGGAAGCCACAACACTGCCATGGATGATAGCCCGTTTGATTTCTTCCTTGCCGATACGCTCTTGCTGTGCCAGGTAACCAATAAATCCACCCGCGAAGGAATCCCCCGCTCCGGTGGGATCTTGGATTTTTTCCAAGGGGTAGGCTGGGGCAAAGAAGAAGGACCTTCTTGGTTCATCTCCATTGGCGAACAGAGATGCACCGTACTCGCCTTTCTTGACCACCAGTGCTTTTGGGCCCTGGCTGAGGATCTTGCGTGCGGCACGGACGAGGCTGAAGGTGTTGGCATATTGACGTGCTTCTGCTTCGTTCATGAGCACGATATCCACGGCAGCAATGGCTTGGCTAAGCACTTCCTTGCGGTAGTTGATCCAATAATTCATTGTGTCCAGCACGGTCAATTTCGGCTTGCGGATTTGTGATAGCACCTCCAGTTGCAACACCGGATCAATATTCGCTAGGAAGACATACTCCGAATTCCGATACGATTCTGGCAAGTCCGGATGGAAATTGGCGAACACATTCAGTTGTGTGTCCAATGTCTCGGCAGTGTTCATGTCATAACTGTAGCGCCCAGACCAACGGAAAGTTTTCCCTTCTACCACTTGCAAGCCGTCGAGGTTGACGCCGCGCTGTTTGAGAAAATCAATGTGTTCTTTGGGAAAATCTGTCCCTACCACGGCGACCAAGTTTACTTGGTCATAAAGTTGGGCAGCAGCCGAGAAATAGGTGGCTGAGCCGCCCAAAGTGTCCTTTACTTTGCCAAAAGGTGTTTGAATAGAATCCAGGGCAACCGAACCGACAACTAGTATGCTCAATGTTCCTTCTCCTTGTGGTGGAAATGGGCTTGCTCTTATGCAGTAACGTATCGTGCGCGCATTTGTGCCGATACTGCAGCAGTTAGTTCCAAAATGCGCTCGGCTGTGTGGCGATCGAGAGAGCCAGTGCCACAGGACGGCGTGACCAAGCCAGCAGCCAGCAGTTTATCTTGCGAGATTCCCTTTTTCACCAGCAAATCCATTGCTCTGTGTAGGCGTTCCAACAAGCTCTCGGTGGTTTCCCCCTCTACATCTGGGCTTGCCGGGACAATGCCCCAGGCAATGATCCCGCCGCGGTCTAAAAAGGCAGCAACGGCATCTGGGTAAAGTGCCAGGGATTCTGCATATTGGTAGGCATCCAGGCTCAGAATGTCCACCGAGGTATCTAAGAGAACGGACCAATCTGTGTTGCCGCAGCAATGCACACCTTTTAGCCCTCTGATGCCAGCGAAGACTTCTTCGAGCAGTGTGATGACCTGGTGTCGGCTCAGGGATACAAAAGCTGATCCAAAGGAACTCATGTAAGGCTCATCCACGAAGATAATGGTTTGTGGCGCGATAGCGCTGAGTTGTTGTTCCTGCCAGGCTGCTTTGAGGCGCAGGTGCTTGGCTACTGCATCCGCCATGACCTCATCATAAAGCAGCGGGCGGCGATTTTGGTCGGTAACTACCAGTCCCCAACTGATGGGGCCAGTTACTTGTCCTTTGATTGCCACAGGCGCTGCTTGCAGCAAGCCTTCAGTATTGAGCAGGTGATGTAGCCCCGCAGCATACTGTGGGCTTAACCTTCCGTACTCCAAATCATTCTGCAGGTAGGCAAGATACAGGCGCTCCAGGTCGCGGTCTAAGTCTTGCGTGCGGTCTACATAGATGCGTTCTGCAGCAGGGTCGATCACAACGCCCGGAAAGTTTTCCGAGAATTGCACATACATATTCTCTTGATAAGAACGTTTGGGCAGTTGTGGCCAGACAGGTATCTGCGGCAAGTATTTCAATGTCCAATCCCAAGCCTCTATGACATTGCTCAAGGGGAGACTGCCCAAAGCTGCGGGTAACCAAGCGGGGTGAAACTTGTCTGGCATATTTGCTTCCTTTCTCTTCATTCGTTGTAGGGAAAATTCGTATTCTTGTCTTGTGGGAAGCAAGGTGATCCTCGGGTGCTACGCTCCGTAGCGCTGCTCTTGGCTCGCTTCAGCCCCAGAGTGAAGGGCGGGTAGACAATGCCTTCTTCTGTAATGATGCCCGTGACGTAGCGATGGGGGGTAACATCAAAAGCGGGGTGCGCCGCTTTGATTCCTTCGGCGCAGATGGGCATTCCACGGATATGCGTCACCTCGCAAGGATCGCGTTCCTCAATAGGGATGTCTGCACCGCTGGCAATGCTCAGGTCTATGGTGGAGGTAGGGGCAACGGAATAAAAGGGGATGCCGTTCTCTTTCGCCAACACCGCCAAAGAATAGGTGCCGATTTTGTTCGCCACGTCACCATTGGCAGCAATGCGGTCCGCCCCAACCAGCACGATATCCACCTTGCCTCGGTACATGAAGTGGCCGGCCATATTGTCCGTGATGAGGGTACAAGGGATGCCAGCCTGCTGCAGTTCCCAGGCAGTCAGCCGGGCTCCTTGGAGGAATGGACGCGTTTCGTCTACCCAGACATGGATGCGTTTGCCCTGTTCGTGGGCAGCGCGCACTACGCCCAAGGCGGTGCCATAATCCACGACAGCCAATGCGCCGGTATTGCAGTGGGTTAGGATGTTGTCACCATCCTGAATGAGCGTTGCGCCATGTGCGCCCATGCGCTTGTTGACCTCGACATCTTCATCCGCTATGCGCTGCGCTTCTTGCACAACGGCGTTGACCACCTGTTCGGCAGTCTTCCATTGAGGGCTATTGGCTACTTCGCTCATGCGCTGAATTGCCCAGAAAAGGTTCACCGCAGTGGGGCGTGTTTGCGCGAGCAGGTCGGCAGCGCGCTCGAATTCGGCGAGCACCTGTGCTCGCGAACTGGCCGGGCAGTGTGTGACTGCCAGCGCTAAGCCGAAAGCGGCCGCAGCGCCAATGGCTGGGGCACCACGAATTTTCATCGTTTTAATTGCTTCGGCGACATCGCGGTAATCCGTATACTCCAAAACAACGAACTCGTGCGGCAATCGTTGTTGATCAATAAGCCTGACTTTGCCATCATGCCATTCGATCGTGCGCACCCATCCTCCTTGTTTCGGGCAAAAAAATTCTCTCCCGATGGGAGAGAAGGTATGAGCTTCCCTCTCATCTTTCAGTCCCTTTAGCCTTATCATACAGCCAAGGGCTGCCGGAATTGGCACCATGAGCAATCACTTGGTTCTAGTCTACTGGTCGTATGGTCTAACCTTTGTCCTTAGACTATCCGACCAGAGGCTCATTGACGAGTGACCGCTCTGGTTGCCGGGGTTTCACTGGGCCGGTCCCTCCACCCCTCTAGATAAGAGTGAGCACCAATCATTCAGTTTGTGAATACGGCTATAGTAGCATAGAAGTACGGATTTGTCAAACTAGTTTTTGCCGCACCAATTGCAAGAACTTGGTCAGCCAAACGTAATGCTTCCTCAGCAGCAGCCCGATTATATACACGGGCTGGGATACTGTCCGGCAAGCTATTAGGGTAGCGTGTGGGGACGTAGTATCCATCCAAAGGGGCTACTGCCTCCAGCAGTTGTCGAAATTCTGCATCTAATTCTGCCGCCCAGCGACACAGTGCCTCGACAGAATGACCAATCACGAGGTCTTCTCCACGGGCATACAAGAATGCTTTTAATGCTTTCTCAGCAGTTTGTTGTGCGATAAAACATGCCAGGTGGTAGCTGCCCCCATCGAAGAGCAACTGGGCACCTTTTCGGTCCGCTTCTGCCTGTTCGAGCCAGCGCAAGCCTTCTGCTTTCGCATCACGCCTCATACAAAACTCTCCCTTCTTGTAGAGCGCGGCGCACTAGAGGAGTATGGGCCATTTGGTTCATTTCACTAGGGGTGTAAACCAGCAAATCAGTGGCTACGCGGGGTTGCAAACGGCGATAAAGTTCCACGGTACGTTCTAGGAACGGAAGGGAGGTATCCCAGACGATCAACAGGTCGAGGTCACTGTACAGCGAAGGTTCCCCATGTAGCAATGAGCCAAAGAGGATGATACGCTGCACACCCACTTCCGCGGCAGCCCTTGTCAGTCGCGCTAATTCCTGTTGGAGCGCTTTTCGATGCGCTTTCCGCCGTTTGTGTAGTAATTGTCGGATAGCCTCGATATTGTGCTCTTCCATGTGTAGCACCTCATAATGGCGTGGCTATCAGTTGTGAATCAAACCACTTGCCTAGTATGTTGGTTAATTTGGCAAGTGCTATTTCAGCACCTGACGCTGGCCATAGTTCCTCTCGTAGTATTCCCGGTAGTGCTCGCCAGATTTGATCTTGCGCCACCACCACTCGTTCTCCACATACCAGCGCACGGTCTTTTCCAGCGCCTGCTCGAAGGTATGGGCAGAACGCCAGCCTAACGCTTTTAACTTATCGCAGTTGAGGGAGTAGCGGCGGTCGTGCCCCGGGCGGTCGGTTACGTGCTGAATCAGGCTCTCCGGCTTGTTCAGCAGTTTGAGGATCATGCGCGCCATGTCGATGTTGCGGGTTTCCACGCCTGTGCCCACGTTGTAAACCTCACCGGGCTTGCCCCTGTGCAAGACGATGTCAATGGCTTCGCAGTGATCCCATACGTACTGGTAATCGCGCATCTGCTGCCCATCGCCATAGATGGGCAAGGGAAGGTTGTCAAGGGCATTGGTGATAAATAATGGCACGACCTTTTCTGGATATTGATACGGGCCGATGTTATTAGAACCGCGGGTGATGGTGGTGGGCACGCCAAAGCTGATGAAGTAGGCATAGACCATGAGGTCACCGCCTGCTTTGCTGGCGGCATACGGGCTGCGTGCTGCGAGCATATCGCTCTCGAGTGAAGAGCCTTGTAATACCTCGCCATAGACTTCATCGGTGGAAACCTGGTGATAGCGTTCGATGCCGAATTTTTTGGCTGCTTCTAGCAGCACATAGGTGCCATAGACATCGGTCTGGATAAAACTGCCGGGCGACATCAGGGAGCGGTCCACGTGGGTTTCGGCGGCAAAGTTGACAATGGCGTCAATCTTGTACTGACGCATCGTTTCCTCAACCCTGTCCATGTCGCAGATGTCGCCATGGACAAAGGCGTAGCGTGGGTCACGCTCTAACCCTTTCAGGTTATCCAGGTTGCCGGCGTAGGTCAGTTTGTCATAGACGACCACGCGATAGTCCGAATATTTCTCCAGGATATAATGCACAAAATTGCTGCCGATGAAGCCGGCCCCGCCGGCGATGAGTAGGTTGCGCAATGCGGTTACTCCTTCTTAGGCTGTGCTTCCGGTGACCAGTTGGCGCAGTTTGCGCGCGATCTTCCGTGGCTGGGCATAGCGCTTCCAGTAGTAGCGCACCTGGCGGCGCAATTGATTGGGCAAGGTGCGGCGTTGCGATTCTGCCAATGCCCATTGCAGCCACTGGTAGTCTATCCCCTTGATTTTGGGTTCATTGGGATTGCGACGGTAACTGTCGTGGCTCTTGATAAGGGATAGGTCATTTTCCAGGCAATAGGTATACAGGTCACTGCCGGGATGGGGCGTGTAGAAGGCTGGGCTGTAA
>Ga0315298_1003265_pt1 | contig 26174 bp, 18 predicted proteins | sample WHS_1_MG_FD_203077 | JGI IMG/M metagenome (GOLD analysis project Ga0315298, IMG submission 203077) | Extremophilic microbial mat communities from Washburn Hot Springs, YNP, Wyoming, USA - WHS_1_MG | ecosystem: Environmental > Aquatic > Thermal springs > Hot (42-90C) | place: USA: Wyoming... | reverse complement strand
TCGGCGGTCACCACCAGGAAGCGCAGTCCGGCCGTGCAACCGGGGGTCCCCGACTTTTCGAAATACCGGCGCGTCGCTTCCATTGTGGTGGGGGAATTTACGATCCAGTTGGTGTGGTCGCGGCGCAATTCCACGCGGTCAAGTTCCCGGTTGAGCGTGGCCAGTTGTTCGGGGGAGGTGAGCAGGTAATCCCTGCATCCGGTACGCCTGGCCGAGTAGGCGCTGTAGCAGATGTTCACGCCCCACTCCCGGGCCTTGTCAGCCGCGGCGTTAATCTCACGAACGTTTTCCGCCGTGATGCAGGTGTTGAGGACGATGTTGTCGTAACCCAATGCGGCACAGCGCGGAATCACGTCGCTCAGGTGGTCGTACAGCCCCGGATAGCCACGAAAGTCGTCGTGGCGCCGGTCCGGGAAGTCCAGGCTGACCGAGAACTGGTCGATGCCGGCCTGGTGCAATTCCTGGTAGCGCTCCACGCTCATCAGCGACCAGTTCGACACCAGAATGGTGTAAGGAAGGCCCGAGTCCGACTTAATATTGCGGACCACCTCGGTGAGGTCATCACGCATCAGCGGTTCGCCACCGGAGACTTGAACGACGCAAGGCCGCAACGCCTCCATGTAGCGCCGGTAGTCGGCAGGTTTCAAATTCCGGGATTCGTCCCGCGGTCCGCCGTGGTCGCAGTGCCGGCAATAGCAGGTGCATGCGTCCGTGACCTCGAACGAAACCACAATGGGCCGTTCGGCCAGCCAATTCAGCGATCCGCGTCCGATTATCCTAAGTGACTCGGCCACCGGGACTTTGCGCATAATTCGGAGGTAAGAATAGTAGCAGAATACGCCTCGGCCCGCAATAGTGGTACAAGCGAACGGTCAGGAAACGGGGTCCAAGCGGGAAGTCTCCAATTGAACCAACTCGGGGACCCCGGTTTGCGTCTGCGGGGTCCGCCAGAAGTCCAGGTAGGAGACCTGGTGAACGCAGGCTACCGTGCAGCGCGGCGCGCAGGACTTCTCGGTCACAAACTCCCGCCGGATGTCTTCGACCGTGTACTGCTCCAGCGGTTTGGCCGGATAGCCGCGCTGCTGGGAGCAATAATGCACCAGCCCGTCCTCACAGACATAGAGGTAACGGGCCCCGGCCCGGCACCGCCAGCGGTTTTCCAGGCCGCGCGCGATATTGTCCTGAAAATAGTTGATCTGGGCGTAGCTGCGCTTGCCTAACTTCTTCATTTCGAGGTAGATAGCCTGCTCCTTCGGGCTGAGCGGCCGGAGCTGTCCACTGCCGTCGTGGATAATCCCCACCGTGGAGGTGAATCCCAGCTCCACGGCCCGGCGGCCGACCACGAGAGCGTCCTGGGGGGTGCGGATGCCGCCCCCCACCACGGAGTTGATGTTCACGTGGAACTCGGCGTGTTCGGCAAGCAGTTGCAGCTTCTTATCCAGCACCTTCAGGCTCTTCTTGGAGACTTCGCAAGGGTTCACGTTGTCGATGCTGATCTGCATGTGCTCGAGCCCGGCGCGGTTCAGTCGCCGGATCCGATCCGCCGTCAGCAGGTAGCCGTTCGTAATCAGCCCGGCCAGCACCCGATGGCTGCGAATCCGGCGAATCAACTCATCCAGATCGGGATACAGCAACGGTTCGCCGCCGCTGATCGTGATGATAGTGGTGCCCAGCTCGGCAAGCCGGTCCACACGGCGCCGCATGGTCTCCCAAGGAACGGGAGGCGAAGAGTGGTCGTATTCGTTGCAATATCCACAGGCGAGGTTACAGCGCCGGATTGGCACCAGGTGTGCCAGAATGGGATGATCCGTTGACACGAGCCCTTTGGCAATCATCATCCACTCGCGCGAGCGGCGATGCATGGCTTTGACTCGTCTGCGTACACGCAAACCCCAAGTAGGCATAATGATCGGCAGTCCCAGTTCAGTGCTGTCTGCAATTAGAACATACCCCCGCCGGCAGCGCCGAGAGATACCTGGTATTCGGTGCGTTTTGCGGGGTCAACGGGCACTCCGGGCAGTCGAATGAAGGACATGCGGATCGTAATCGACGCCATACCGCTGCTGTTGCGCAGCGCCGGAGTCAAGACATATCTGTATTACTGGACGAGCTACCTGAAGCGCCTCGCCGGCGAACAGGTAGCTTTGTTTCCGTTCTTGCCGGCGCCGGAGCGGTTTCACCACGAACGTTCGGTGGTGGGTCGCGGCGCCACTCTGGCGCGCCTGGCATTGCTGCATGCTTCCAATGCTTCGCCGCTGCCGCTGCTGAACGTGCTGGGGAGCCGGTGCTCCGTGTTTCACGCCTCGCAGCAACTGCTCCGGCCACCCACCAACACGGCGATCACGGCAACCCTCTACGACGTCACCTGCTGGCTGGTTCCGGAAACGCACCGGCCCGCCAACGTGGCCTACGCCCGCCGGTTCGCCGGCCGGGTGATGCGGCGTGCCGCCGGCCTGATTGCAATCTCGGAAAACACGCGGGCCGACGGGGTGCGAGTGCTCGGCATCCCGGAGGAGCGGATCGAGGTCATCTACCCGGGCGTGGCGCCGGAGTATTTCGATGCCAAACCGAAGGCGGCCCCCCGGCCCTATATCCTGTTCGTCGGAACCATCGAGCCCCGCAAGAACGTTGCCGTGTTGCTGGACGCTTACGCAGGCCTGCCGCAACCGATCCGGGCGGAGTTTGAACTGGTGATTGCGGGTCCTCCCGGATGGGGTGACCCGGCGGTGCTGCGCCGCCTCGAAGCCGGCATCCCTGGCGTGCGTTATCTGGGTTACGTAGCGGAAGACGACCTGCCCGGACTCACCGCCGGCGCCAGCGCATTCGTGTATCCCTCGCTTTATGAGGGATTTGGCCTGCCCCTCGCCCAGGCCATGGCGGCCGGCGTGCCGGCTGTCACCTCGGCCGTTTCCTCGCTTCCCGAAGTCGCCGGCGGATCCGCGCTACTGGTAGACCCGCGCAGCGAAACCGAGTTGCGCTCGGCCCTGGAGCGGATCCTCTCTTCACCCTCGTTGCGGGCCGAGTTGGCCTCCCGGGGACGGGCGCGGGCGGAATTGTATCGCTGGGAGACCTCCGCCGCCCGCTCGCTGGAATTTTTCCGCCGGTTTGCGTAGCCCGCCCTAAAGTGCGCGCCTTAGTCCTCCGATACTCCCTGCGGAGACGATATGCGCGCCATTGGGAGCTCTCTTCGCTGTTGGGTGGGCCTGACCCTCGCACCGCTGTGCTTGCTGGCTTCCCCAGTCGAACGATACGGCCGGTTGCCCTTAAGTTTCGAACCGAATCAGGGGCAAGCGCCATCCGGCGTCCAATTCCTGGCTCGGGGGCCCGGTTACCTGGTGGGTCTCAGCGCGGGCAGCTCCACCCTGGTCTTGGGCTCCAGCCGGACTGTGGTAAGAGCCAACCTGACCGGGGCGAATGCGTCGGCCTCCGGCGCCGGCCAGGACCCGCTGCCCGGCAAGGCCCAATATTTCATCGGTAACTCCCCTGACGGCTGGCGCTCCGGGATCCCCACGTTCGGCCGGGTACGGTTTCGCGAAGTATATCCTGGAGTCGACCTGGTATATTACGGGACCCAGCGCCAACTGGAATACGACTTCGAGGTCTCCCCGGGAGCGGATCCCGGCCGGATCCGCATCTCCTTTGACGGCGTCGAGAAGCTGCGGATCGCATCCAACGGCGACCTGGTGCTTGGTTTGCGCGAGGGAGAACTGCGCCACCACCGGCCCCGCGCCTACCAGCGCGGTCCCGGCGGCAGCCGGCCGGTCAACGCCCGCTACCGCATCGCCGGCCGGAGCGAAGTGAGCATCGAACTGGCGGACTACGACCACAGTCGCGCGCTGACGATCGATCCCGTGCTCACCTACTCGACCTACCTGGGAGGCACGGGGGACGACCGCGCCTACGGCATCGCGGTGGATGCGGCGGGCTGCGCCTACATTGTCGGCGAAACTTTTTCAAACAACTTCCCCGCGGCAAACGCCTGGCAACCGTGGCTCAAGGGATATAGCGACGTCTTTGTGACCAAGCTCAACGCCGCGGGAACGGCTCTGGTATTTTCCACCTACATCGGCGGCTCTGATCGGGACGCGGGCTCCGCCATCGCCCTGGACGCCTCCGGCAACATCTACATCGCCGGCTACACGCGTTCCACGAACTTCCCGGCCACCTACGGCGTGTTGCGAAACACCAGCGCGGGCGGCGAGGACGCTTTCGTGGCCAAACTGGGTCCAGACGGCTCCTACCTGGCGTATTCGACCTACCTGGGCGGATCCGGCAACGACCGGGCCCAGGCCATTGCGGTGGACGCCTCGGGTAACGCCTACATCGCCGGCTATACGGGAAGCGTCAATTTTCCCTTGGTGAGCGCGGTTCAGAACGTGTACGGCGGCGGCACGGACGGCTTTGTGGCCAAACTGAATCCGTACGCCTCAGGTTTGGTGTACTCCACCTACCTCGGCGGGTCGGACAACGACACCGCCGCCGGAATCGCCGTCGATTCGTCGGGCGCGGCGTACATCACCGGGCAGACCCAATCCGCGAACTTCCCGGCGCGAAACGCGCTCCAGCCCGGCAAAGCGGGGGGAGCCGACGCTTTCGTGACCAAGCTGACACCCGCGGGAAACGATTTCGTGTTCTCAACCTACCTGGGAGGAAGCGGCACGGACGGAGCTACAGCTATCGCGTTGGATTCCGCCGCTAACGTTCACGTAACCGGGAACACTTTCTCGATCGACTTCCCGGTCACTGCCGGACGTTACCAGGCGGCGAATAGCGGCGGCTACGATGCTTTCGTCGTCAAGATGACGCCTTCGGGGGGTTCGTTGCTGTTTTCGACATATCTCGGGGGTTCCGGCACGGAAGACGCTCGCGGCATCGCTGTGGATCGCCGGGGCAATGTCTACGTCACGGGAGGAACCGAGTCCACGAATTTTCCGCTCAACAAGCCATTCCAGCCGTCTTTCCGTGGCGGGCGCGATGCCTTCCTCGCTGAACTGGGACCCTCGGGCGGCAGTCTGGTTTTCTCGACATATCTTGGCGGCAGCGGCTACGACCAGGGCTGGGCGGTCGCTGTGGACAGCGCGAACGCCCCATACCTCACCGGCTACAGTTTCTCGACCGACTTTCTCACAGCCGGCCCTTATCAGGGGACTCTTTCGGGGGTAGCGGATGCCATTCTCATCAAGCTGACCCCGGACACGATCCAACCTTCGAAGGCGTGGCTGTTCCGGTCGGGCGATTGGCTCATCGACAGGAACGGGAACTGGATCTGGAACGGCCCCCAGGGGGGAGATGTTGAAGCATGGTTTGGAATTGCCGGAGACATTCCGGTCATGGGCGATTGGGATGGCTCAGGCACCTCAAAAATCGGCGTGTTTCGTAATGGTGAATGGGATCTCGACTACAACGGGAGTTGGAGTTGGGACGGTGCCGATAGGGTTTGCTTCTTTGGCCAGGCTGGCGACATCCCGGTGGTCGGCGACTGGGACGGTAGTGGGAAATCGAAGATTGGCGTGTTTCGCAAAGGCCAATGGCTATTAGACTACAACGGAAACTGCAAGTGGGATGGCCCGGCCGATGGAGATCGGAGTTTCGTGTTTGGTGTGGCGACAGACACTCCGGTCGTTGGGGACTGGGGCGGCACCGGCAAGTCCAAGGTCGGAGTTTTCCGCAACGGTGAGTGGGACCTCGACTATAACGGCAACGGGACATGGGATAGCGCAGACAGGGTGGTCATATTTGGTATAACCGGCGATGTCCCGGTGGTTGGGGACTGGAATGGTACGGGCAGTTCCAAGTTGGGAGTCTTTCGAAACGGGGAATGGGATCTCGATTACAATGGCAACTTTACATGGGACAGCAGTGACCAAGTGAGATGGTTCGGCTCGTACGGGGACAAGGTCGGTTCGGGCACCTGGTAGCTGCGTAGGAGCGGCACGCTCAGCCCACGACCGTGGTTCACCCGCCAGGCGCTCGCCGGTTTGGGAGAAAAATCGCAAGAATGACGGACGTGGTAAGATTTTCCTTATATTCGCATGGCTGGAGACTTTGCCGGGTGCTGGTGACCGGCATGCTTGGCGCGGAATGATCTTTACAGAGCAATCGCTGTGACCGCAACCGGCTTGCGGTCGAGAAGCGGTATTCGCTGCGTGGGGATCGGCCCATGACGACGCTTGCTGACGAGGCTCGCTACCTTCATCATCGATTCTTCCCGGGGCCCTTGGAGTTGGAAGTAGTGGATCGGTACATCGAGGCGAACCGTGTTTGCCTGACGGCCGTCGAATCCTATCAATCCGGCATCATGCACAAGATTGTCTCCCGCCGGCTGGATCCGGTCGCTGTCGAAGTTGCGCTCCGCTGGCGCGGGCGGGATTCCTTGCTCACCAAGAAAATCCAGATCCTTTTCTATCTTTTGGAAGTGCGCTCTCGGTACTACCCGTTCTTTGTGAATCAGGAACGCCGGCGTTGCCACGCCGTGCTGGCTCTCGCGGGTTCGGTCCTCTTCACTTTATACGCTTTTCTCAAAGGCAGCTACCTGGTCTGGAGACATCGCCTTGTTTGACGTCATTGTCGTCGGGTCGGGGCCGGCAGGGACGTCTGCTGCTTACGCGCTGAGGGGAACAAGCGTGCTCGTGCTGGATGTCGGTTACAGAGGAATGCCAGCAGCATCGCTCAAGGGGAACATCTATGAGCTGAGGCGCCGGTATGCAGACCTCTTTCAGCCGCTCATCGGAGAACGATTTGAAGGTTTGCGAAACATTTGGCAGCGCAAGATCAGCCTTAAACTGAAGGCTCCGCTCATGTCGTTCGTTTTGAGGGATTGGGAAAAACTGTGTCCGCTTCGGTCGGACAACTTCGAAGGAGTGGTGAGTTTCGCTCAAGGGGGACTGGCGAACGCTTGGGGCGCTGGAGTGTTTCGGTTCACCAGCCGCGATCTGGAAGACTTCCCTGTCAAAGCCTCGGAGTTAACGCCGTTCTACGATGAATTGACTGCCCTCATGGGTGTGTGTGGGCGCAACGACGACCTGGCTCCTTACTTTGAAACCGAAGCGCAGCTCCTGCCGCCTATTCATCTCACTCGATTTGCCAGCGACCTGCTGCACCGCTACGAGCAGCGGCACAGGTATTTTCGCAGCCGTGGCATTACGGTCGGCTACCCCAGACTCGCTGTGCTGACCCGCAACCACAATGGCCGCAGCGCTTATCAGTACGAGAATCTGGAATTTTTCCGGCCTTACGATCCGGCGATCTACAACCCGGTCTTCACCTTGGACAGCCTCATCCGCGAGGGATCGATACGGTACGAAGCGCGGCAGTTGGTGCTGCGCTATGCCGAAGGGCCATCCGGAGTGGAAGTCCTGGCGAAAAATGTCGATGACGGACGGATGACCACGTTCAGGGCCAGACGCTTGGTGCTGGCGGCAGGCACCCTGAGCACCACCAAGTTGGTGCTCCAGTCAAACAACGATTACGATGAAAGACTCCCGATTCTCGACAACCCCATGTCCCTGGTTCCGCTCTTCCGGGTGGACAAGATCGGAGACGCCCTCGATAGCAGTGAGGGATCACTTGCACAGCTCGTTGTAATCTATGATGGACCCGGTGTCTCCCGAAACGTGCAGGCCACTCTGTACAGCGCCTCCGGCGCCCTGCGGTCCGACATTTTGTTCGATCTGCCGCTCTCGATCAAAGGCAACCTGTGCTGCGCGAAGTACCTTGCTCCAGCCATGGGAGTGTTGATGGTTTTCCATCCGGGTATTGTCCGTAAGGAGAACTACATCCGTCTGGCTCCGGACAACACTCTTGAGGTCAACTATGAATGCGAGCCCCTCGGAGCCATTGAGCGCAGGCTGATCGAGGCATTCCGCAAGATTGGATACTGGGGAGCGGCAGCTCTCTGCCGGTTTCCACCCATGGGAACCGCCCTTCACTACGCGGGCACACTGCCGATGAAGGCAACCCCAGGGAGATATCAGACCTATCCGAACGGCCGGTTGTTTGGCACCAAAGGGGTATACGTAGTGGACGGCGCCTGCTTCCCAAGTCTGCCTGCGAAGAATCTTACTTTCACTATCATGGCTAATGCCATGCGGATCGCAAGCAACATCAGGAGCGACATCGGGTGAACGTTTTCATAACTGGGATCGGGGGCTACCTGGGATCACAACTGACACACGCATTGTCGGCAGCGGGCCACGCAGTCACGGGATCCTCCCATATACCGCGGCAGGCACATCCTGCCGGCGGCCCAAGAATTGCCGTATTTGGGTTTGACTCACTGATTCCCAAGGCGGCTTTCCAAGGAGTGGACATTGTGATCCACTGTGCGCACGACCACTGCCAGGGTAGGATCGAGCGGAACGTCCGAGGCACAAAGGCGATCTACTACGTGGCCAAGGAATCCGGCGTTTCCCACCACTTCTTCATCAGTTCCTATTCCGCACGCCCAGATGCAATCACCGAATATGGCAAGACCAAGCACGTTCTGGAGTCCTTCTTCCTTGGGGAGGGGGCGACCATCGTCCGGCCTGGTTTGGTGATAGGGAATGGCGGGCTCTTTGGCAGGGCCCTGCGGGCCTTACTGAGGACGCCGCTCGTCCCGCTTGTTGATGGCGGCCTGGACATGGTGCCGGTTGTCAGCATTGCCGATTTTCTTCGGGCCATGAGTGTCATTGTGCAATCGCGTGCACGGGGTGCGTTTAATCTGTTTAATGAAGAACTGATCTCCGTTCGAGATCTCATCCGCTGCCTGAACGCCGCCGCGTCCCACAAGGCTCTGCTGCTGAGTCTCCCTCTCAATCGGGCACTCGCGTGGCTCGAGTGGATGAGGCGCGCAGGGATCCCCTTTCCCGTCGATGCAGACAATCTAAGGGCACTCAAGGTGAATCAGCGCTGTTTGTATCGATCTGATCTGGCCGAACTGATCGGCACTGGGACCCCTTTCGAACACGCATTACGGCTGGCTCTCGCCGATTACAGGCGGTCTCGTAAGCGGTGAAGGCAACCGGCGAATTCTGCAGTGCCAATGTACGGCGAACAAGCCATCGAGTGGTTTCAATGCCCAATCCAGCACCGGGAATACAGGCGCCAAGAATGGGGGCACCAAACTCCGCAGGTTCACCCCTCCGGAGAGAAGATAGCTCAACCACGGCAGGTAGCTCCATTCCTCCACTGCAAGGAGCGGAAAGCTGGTTCGGAACTGCACGATGTCACGTTGGAACACTATCCAGGAGAGAGCCTGATTGGAGTCCAGGATCGTGTGTCCTTCCCTGAAGTCCCAGCGTCGCGTCCTGTCGTCGTATGGTTCGGGATGAAAGGTTGAGAAGAAAAAACGCGCAAAGGGCGTGTGGGTCACTTCGACCATGCTGATCACACCTCCTGGGACCAGCACGCGGCACGCCTCTTGGAGAAAGCGGCCAACATCCGGGATGTGGTGAAAGACATGAGTCAGCAGAATGGCGCGCACGGACCCGTCAGCAAACGGCAAGCTCCGGGCGTCGAGCGCCAGGTCGGCCAATCCGGGTTCGATATCCGAGGTCACTACATCGGGCCGGATTTGCTTGACGTAGCTAAGACCGCTACCAAGCTCGATAATGGCCCCCTTCCTCTCAGAAGGAACGCTCTCAGCGTCTTTCAGGAGCGTGTAATACCACAGGTCGTAGCAACGTTTGATCAATGGTTTGCGAGCGATCATGCGCCGCTGGGCCTGAAAAAACTCCTTGGTCCCGAGCGTTAGGCCAGCCAGTGCGGGATCACTCAGCCAGTGTGTCATCTGTCAGCCGCCGTTCGGTAGACCTGCCGTTGGTTTTGCGGGCATCGAGTCCGGGCGACCGACGAATACGAACTCCCGTTGAATCGCAAAATTCCCCAGGAATAGGAGGCCTTCGGCGACGAGTTTTGCCGGGAGAATGGGCCATCCAAACCGCGCGCGAAAGAATTGGATCATGCCGTACGATACCAGCCCCATCACGACCACGATGGTCAGGTATTTCGCCAGGGCGGAGACCCATGCGCCGGATGCTTTAAACACCACATTTCTGGCAAGGGTGAAGGCGATGGTCACCGCGCACGCCCGGCCAGCCGACTGGCTTAACATAACGTTGCCAGTTGATAGGAAAGTAGAGTAGAAGACCAGGGAGTCAGTGATCGCCGCGACCACCGCGGAAGCGCAGTAGCGCGCAAACACGAAGTAGACGCGCATGGAATCCAGGATCGGGTTAAAGTGCGACGAACGATTACCATCCAGATAGATGGCCTCAATTGGCACCTCGAGAAAGTCGTGCCTCCGTTGCCCGTTCTTCAGGTTCAGCAGGCACTCCAGTTCGAAATCGTAGCCGGTTGCCGGAATCCGCAGACAGCCTTCACAGTACTTCCGGGGCCATCCTCTCAGGCCGGTCTGCGTGTCGGCCAGAGAGATGCCTGTCAGCAAGCGGAAGACAAATTTCGTGAGCGTGTTGCCAAACCGACTTCGAAACGGCACGCCTTTGTCGAACTGACGGACTCCCACGACAACCCGATCCGGATGGGCACTAACCACCTCTGCGACTCTCACGATGTCCTGGGGCGTGTGTTGACCATCGGCGTCGGCGGTGACAACACCTTGCAGATCCGGCCAGGTTACCAGGGCATGGTTGAAGCCGGTCTTCAGAGCGGCTCCTTTGCCCAGATTGACCGCATGGTGGATCACCTCGACTCGGGAGCAACCAGTCGCCAACGAGAACACCCCAGCGAAAGCAGGACCACTGCCGTCATTGACGATGACGATGCTTCGTATGACCTGCTTCTTGTCCGCAGCCAAGGCCGAGGAGACCAAGTCTGCTAGCACCGGGGATGGTTTGTATGCAGGAATCACCACAACGACGTTCCCAGTTGCGCCATCGGGGAGCCTGCCTCTTCGCGTAAACTCCATTCAAATCCAGATCTGTGAACTTCGCGGTCTCGGCTGTGAGAGCCGCAACAAATTATGATACACGAACGCCTTCGACGGATCGCCAGCGAGCCGGCCAGCCTGCGGAATGAATGAGGAGAGCGTCCAACGGAGCAAGAGAGCACGACAGCCCTGCCGCTGGCCGCTTCACGCCCCCTTGGTGTAGTCTAATCTCTTCATGCAGATGCGAAGGGATCCGCGCCCGCGCGTGTGCGGCACTGCGAGAGACTACCACAGGATCGTGGACAGGATCCGGGTTTTCGAACCCGGCGTGATGCACCTGGTCTCTGCGGCTTTGTTGCTCGTGTTGCTCTTGACAGTCAGGAACCTGGCACAACCCTACCCAACTGTCTTTGGAGACGAGTCCATATATGCCCTTCAAGCCAAGCATGCGGATTCTTTGCCAGATGCGGTCCGCACTGCGTTTGGGGGGCCGTTGCCAAACCGCCTCTACAGCAGGATCTACCAGCTTGTCTTCGCATTCCGAAGCGATCCTCTCATCGTCGCACGAGTATTCAATTCCATCTTTTTCGGCCTGGCACTGATTCCACTGTACGGCAGCCTGCGTTACCTGCTCGATCGAAAGACGGCACTGCTGCTCGCCCTTCTCAGTCTCGGAGGGCCACTCAGCGCATATACGGCCTTCTTCATGCCGGAGTCGCCTTTCATTTTTGTATTTTGGATCTTCGCGTACTTCTTCCTTCGCCTCGGCGGGGGAGGAAACATCTGGGCCGCAATCGGCTCGGGTGCGGCTCTTGGCGCACTGGCGCTGATCAAGCCGCACGCACTGATTCTGATCTTCGTTGCGCTCGCCTCGCTGGTCCTGACGAAGTTGCTGTCACCGGGCATCTATTCTTGGGCTCGTTTGTCCGGCATCGTGGCATGCTTCGCACTGGGCTTCGCGGCCTCCCGGTTGGCGCTCGATTGGCTGCTGGTAGGGCAAGCGCATCCGGCTGTTCTGGGCGCCTTATATCGCTCAATCGTTGGGCGGGCCACCGATGCGTCGACCTTCGCCGCCGCGGCGCCGAAAGTGGTGAGGCTGATCCTCGGCCACTTGGCCAGTCTGAGTGCCGTCTACGCCCTCCCATTGCTCGTAACCATCATGTCCCTGTCCGGGCGGCTGTTTCCGCCTTCCTTCGACCGGCGCCGTCTTACCTTCGTGGCAGCTTTGGCCACCGTGTTCCTGGCTACCTTCCTGGTGACCACGAGCAAGTTCACCGTGGACGCCAGCAAGCTCGGGGGAGCGGAACCGGACAACCGCCTCCACGCAAGGTATTTCAACTTTGGTTTGCCGCTGCTCCTGGCTGTCTTCTTGTCAGCCCATCGTGCGTTGAGTTTTTCCAGGCGGATGGTTCGCGCCGCATTCACCATCGCCTGTCTGGTTGCCGCCGTGGCGGTGCTCTCCGCCAAAGTCCGGCTCAACCATATGTTCTTTGCCGGAATCGTTGATCATCCCGAGGTTGCGTGGATTTCCGTTTGCCGTCCCGCCGTTGGACACGCGCTTTTTGCTCTCAGTATCGCGATCATCGTGATATGCGCCTTCTGGCCGTCCCGGGCGCGCGCTGTATTTCTCGCGTATCTGGCTGTTTATTGCGGACTGGGTTCGGCGGCTCTTTCCTTGGCGTCCTGGAGACCGCCGGGAAACCTGCCGGCTCACCGCGCAGCCATCGCCGCGAGTAACCTCGTTCCCCCGGACAAGATCGACAAGGGCCTGCTCCTTGCCCACAAATGGTCCGACACCGTCTGGCTTTATTTGTTTTATCTGCCCACCGCTTCCCCGGTGCTCACGGATTCGGAACGGGCGGCCGCCGACCCTGCTGCTCTCTTTGCGGGCAAGGAGTGGATCCTGGATCTCAGCAAGTCCCATCCGGTTCTCCCCTCTGCCCGAACCATCAAGACTCAGGACTTCGAATTGCATCTGCTGCACGAATTCAGCCCGCCGGAGATCCAGGCAGTCCAACCTAACAAAGGGCGGGGACTGCGGCCGGCGTTTCATTTTTCTTTCTCGGATGCCGATGGCGCCGCAGATATTTCAAAAATATCGGTCGTCGTCCACTCCAGAATTACCGGAGAAAATGCTTGTCTGGTGTCGTACGACCGAACAATGAATCGTCTTTCGCTGCTCGACGACGACGGCGGACGGTGGCTCCCCGGCGTCGCGCCGGGCGATTCCCACGGTCTGAAGAACAGCCGCTGCGAGGTTCGCGCCGCTGACGCCTCCGCCACCGGATCCGGGACACAGTTCGAATTCACCCTGCCACTCACATTTGCACCGTCTTATGCCGGCGACTGGAGTGTCTTTGTGACCGTTGAGGACAGACATGGGCTGAGCAGCGGCTGGGAAAAAATAGCCGCCTGGAGCGTCCCGGCCGAGCCTGAGAGCCGCAGGCACTAAGCGCCCAACGTTACTAGAACACTTCACAAGGGGAGTGGCTGCTTCTGCTCGTGAAAGTTACGTTCAGGACGCTGAACCCCAGCCGCCGGAGATCTCCCGGCGCGGTTGCGGGCGGCGCGTGCGCGGCGAATTCGATCACACTCGAGCCGGCCGGCACCTGAAAGGAGAACTTCACCGTGCCCGAGTCTACCCTGAATTCGGCAATCGTTTGCGAATTCAGAGATACGCTGACGGTATTTGGGGTCGCCAGAGACCCTAATTCTCCTCGTATTTCAACGGAGTCGCCTTGCGGAACCGACGCGCGCATTTCCGCCTTCTGCCCGGCCCATCGCCACCAGTTCGGACCGGATTCTTCCCGGGCGTACCACCCCTCGGAAAAGCGCAGCCGGCAGTCTGCCGCGGGCTTTCCGCGGCTGAATACCGCCGTGTCTCGGAACACTGTGCTGCGGGGAAGCCACGCGTACTGGCCCCACTTCGCGGGCGCCTGCGCGCAGCCCGAACAGATCACTGCGCAAACTTGCGCGTTCCCGGACGGCAGCGAACCTGGAGGCAGAACCCAAGTGTTGTTTCCGCCCGCTTTCAGCAGAGCGATGAGCGGATACTCAAACGGATACTCAAAATGTTCACCCGCAAAATCCAATCCCACCACGCGGCACCCTTGCCGCCGGACGGCATCGGTAGCGGCCAGAAACGACTCCCGGTAGTGTGGCGCGTCGGTAAAGTAGAGATCGGCCCGAGGCCGGATGAGTATGCTCGCCGGGGAGGTCAGAGGCCGGAGCTGGTTCTGGAAAACGGCGGGCTCTGCCAGCACGATCAACACGACGCTCAGCACAGAGGGCGCCGCGGCGGGCAACCTGGCTCCCAGCCCGAGCGCCGCCGGCGCGCAGGCCAGGACGAAAAGCGGTAAATGCAACCGCGTGTGCCACGGTTGCCATCGAAAGGCGGCGCAAAACAGAAGGGTGGCTAACGCGACGCCAGCCCCCATTATCGCCGCGCCGCGGAGCCTCGGGCCACTGACAACTGCCAGAAAGAATCCTATTCCGATAAGGGCCAAGTGCAGGGGATTGCCGGCTAGAGCCTCATGCAGCGATACAGCCGGCACGTGAAATTCCGTGCCCCACCATGTCGTGGCGGAATCGTTGGGGTCTTCGCCCGCGGTTCGAATCGTTTTCATGATGCCAGCCTCCAGCACGCGGTTTACGCTCGCCGATGGCGTGCCCAGGTGCAGGGCCAGATTGCGAAGCAGGTTGGACCAGAGCGGGCCGGGACCGAACCGGTCACAGGTCAGCTTGAACACGCCGAGGTACGAGGTGGGCCCCAATGGAGACCCCGTGAACCGGCAGTTCCGCCAGTACGGCCCGGCATTGATCAGCATGGCGACGGCGATGATGAAGGCCGCGCTTCGCAGCACGCAGGCGCGGCGGTCACGCCGTGCGATAAAGATGCAACCGAGGAATATCGGTGGTGCGAAGACATAGGCTGTGCCCTTGGTCAGGAACGCAAGCCCAAGAGCGGCGCCGCATAGCGCAACCCGAAGCCATCCCCCGCCGGCATCAATCATCTCCAAAACCGACCATGCGAATACCGCCAGCCAGAACGCCAGCACAAAGTCGTTCTTGGCGCCCGAGGCAGTGAGGATCCCCTGCGGTATCGTTGCGCACAAAACAGCGGCCAGCGCCTGCACTTTCCGGTTCCCACCGAGGGCCCGCGCAATCAGAGATACGCCCGCCATCGAACCCAGCAGTCCGAACCATTGCACAAGGTTCGCCATCCGGTCCGTGCCCAGCAGACCCTGGAACTGCAAGATGAAGTATTCCGCTCCCGGCGGCCTGTACAATTGCAGAGGGTTCGAGGTCGGGTATGGGGCAACGCTCCGGTTCTGAAGCCAGTAGGCGACGCGCGGCATATGGTAGATCATCGCGTCGGTGGTATTCGGCGGGCTCACCAGAGCGACAGATCCCACGATCAGGACCAGGCAGCCGGCGCCGGCCAGGGCAGCAATCTCCGCCTCCCCAAACCCCCCTGCCAGAGCGTGCATTCGGACACGAAAGGGCGCGCCGCCTCCGCGCTTCACTGCGGCCACAAGCGTGGCCCCTGCCCCGACGGCGGCGAAGGTCCAAGCCACCGCCAAGCCGGTTTTCGTCAACCAGCCCGGCAAGCTCAGCAGTTCCGTGAAGGCAACCGCTCCGACACCCCAACATACGGCGCTTAACAGGAAGGCGCGCCGCAGGCCCGCTCCGTGCCACCAGAAAGCGGCATACAGCAGCCCGTAGGCCGCCAACGGGATCAGGGCAGGCATCGCGCCTCCAGGAGCCACGGGTTCTGCTCGAGATACGCCACCGTCCGGAGCACTCCCGTGCGAATACTCGTTTTCGGCGTCCAGCCCAGCGCTCGCAGCTTCTTACAGTCCAGAAAAATAAAGGGGCTGTCGCCCACCCAGCCCCGGCTGGCCCCGGAGTACAACAGCCGGGGACGCACGCCCAGACGCTCACAGATCCAGCGCACGGAATCGTTCACCTCGCAGTACTCGTCCGCACCCACGTTGTACACTTCCACCCGCGCGCGTCCGGTGCGCCGCCAGGCGGTCAAGACCGCGTCAATGCAGTCTTGGACGTAGAGGTACGACTTGCGCTGCTTTCCGTCCCCGAGCACCTGCAATTCTCCGGGATTATGCCGCAGACTGCGGTAGAAATCGAACACATGTCCGTGAGAGTACCTCTCTCCCAGGATGGAGACGAACCGGAAGATGCAAGCCTCGATGCCGAAGCCCTCGCAGTAGGCCTCGATCAGGCCCTCGGCCGCCAGCTTCGACGCCCCATACAGCGAGGTCTGAAGCGGAAACGGGGCGTTCTCGGGCGTGGGGAAGACCTCGGGTTCGCCGTAGACCGACCCCGAAGATGCAAAGGCGATCCGCTTGACTCCGCATGCGCGCATGGCCTCGAGCACATTGGCGGTGCCAATCGTATTCTGTTCCAGATCCTTGCGCGGATTCGTGGTGCCATACCGCACGTCTGCGTTGGCGGCCAGATGAAAAACCGTACCGGCGCCCGCCATCGCCGCCTGAAGTGATGCGCTATCCAGCAGATCTCCGCGATGCAGGCTGAAGCGCGGCGATGCCAGAGCGTCGCTCAGAAACTCCATCCGTCCCGTGGAGAAGTTGTCGAACCCTGCGACTTCGTATCCCTCTGCCAGCAGCCGGTCGACGAGATTGCTGCCGATAAAGCCCGCCGCGCCGGTGACCAGCGCCTTCATTTCCCCGCCTCGCGCGGGCGGCGCCTGCGGGCGCCGCCGTGCAGCCATCGGATGCGCAGTATGTCTCTCATATTTGACAGGTTCCCTCTGACCAGTTCCAGGCGGCTGTCGCCGTCGTCTCGCCAGCGGATCGGCACTTGCTTGATCGCGTAACCCAGCCGCTGGGCCAGGGCCAGAATTTCCACGTCGAACATGTAACCGTCGATGCGCTGCCGCCGGAAGATCTCGCGGGCGGCGGGCTGGGAAAAGAACTTGAAGCCGCACTGGCTGTCGAGGATGCCGGGAAGGCCGACCACAGTCTGCATCACCAGGTGGAACGCTGCGCCCCCCAGCCGCCGGTACAATGGTTGCCTCCGCTCGATCAGCGATCTCTGGATCGCCCGTGATCCGATCACGGCGTCGTAGCCCCGCGCGAACCACGGGGCGATCTTGGAGTACTCTTCGATGGGCACTTTGTTATCGGCATCGGCATACCCAACCACGGCGCCGGTGGCGAGTTGGGCTGCTTCCCGCACCCCGCGGCCTTTACCCCTTCGCTCGGGATGACCGAACACCGTGATGGCCGGGTCCTGCACGGCCATCTCGGCGGCGCGCTCCCGCGTGCCGTCAGTCCCATCGGCGGCTACGATGATCTGGTACCTCAAACCCTGGCTTCGGAAATATCCCACGGCCTCCTGAATGGTGCTCCTGATCGACCCGGCCTCGTTGAAAGCGGGCAGGATAAGGCTAACGTCCGCAACGGGTTTCACTTGGCAGATCAACTACACTACCATAGATTGGAATGGCTGCGAATTCAGGCCCGAGCCAGCCGGGCGTTGCCATCGTAGGTTGTGGCCTGATCGGCCAGCGGCGCAGCCGGGCCATCCGGGGCTGCAACCTGCTGGCATGCTGCGATGTGATCCTGAGCCGCGCTCAGCAGTTGGCGCGCGACGCGCCGAACGCCAAAGCTTTCACCGACTGGCGGGAGGCGATCCGGCAGCCCGGCGTGGACATTGTCATCGTCGCTACCTCCCATGACATGCTGGCTCCGGTCGCCTGTGAAGCGGCCGCGTCCGGCAAGCATGTGCTGATCGAGAAACCCGGCGCTCGCGCATCCTCGGAACTGGATCCGGTCCGGGCAGCCGCGGAGCGGTCTGGCGCTCGGGTGCGAGTCGGGTTTAACCACCGCTACCATCGCGCCTTTCGAAAGGCCTACGACATAATCCGGTCCGGCGCGCTCGGCGAGCTGATGTTCATCCGTGGCCGGTATGGTCATGGCGGCCGGCCCGGCTACGAGACGGAGTGGCGCGCCGACCCCAAACTTTCCGGAGGCGGTGAACTGATCGATCAGGGTATCCACCTTATCGACCTCGCCCGCTCTTTTCTGGGCGATTTCCCCGCCGTTCGGGGCACGATCCGAACCTATTTCTGGAACATCCCGGTTGAAGATAATGCTTTTCTTCTGCTGGAAACCGCCGGCGGCCAGACGGCCTTCCTGCACGCCGGTTGGACGGAGTGGAAGAACCTGTTCTCTTTTGAGATTATGGGCCGCCTGGGCAAGCTCGAGATTGACGGCCTCGGCGGCAGCTACGGAACCGAGCGGCTGGTCTGGCACCGCATGTTGCCGGAGATGGGACCGCCCGAAACTACCATCTGGGAGTACCCCATGGGCGACGATTCCTGGTGCGCCGAGTTTTCCGTTTTCCTGGAGGATATCCGGATGAATCGCTCTCCCCAACCAGGTCTGGAGGACGCCCAGGCCGCATTGCGAATCGTCGAGAGCCTGTATCAGAGTCGTGAAACGTGATCATTACACGTAGCCCCCTACGGATCTCGCTGGGTGGCGGCGGGACCGATCTTCCCTCGTATTATCGCGAGCACGGCGGTTTTGTGATTTCCGCAGCTATCGACCGTTACGTCTACATCACCCTGCACGAGACCTTTATTCAGGAACTGATCGTCAAGTACTCAAAGATGGAGGTGGTTCAGTCCGTCGATGAGGTCAGGCATCCTATTGTCAGGGAGGCGCTCAAGCTGATGGGTATCGAGCGCCCGCATCTGGAAATCACCAGCATGTCTGATATCCCCGCCGGCACCGGCCTTGGCTCCTCCGGCAGTTTCGCGACGGCGCTGCTGCGAGCCCTGCATGCCTACCGGAAGAGCTTCGTCCCGCGCCAGCAACTCGCCGAAGAGGCCTGTCACATCGAGATTGATCTTCTGGAAGAACCCGTCGGCAAGCAGGATCAGTATATCGCTGCCTTTGGCGGCATCACCTGCTTCTATTTCCAGCCTGACGATTCGGTCCGGGTCGAGCCTCTCAAGCTGGATCCCGAGACGCTCTCCAATCTCGAAGATAACCTCCTGGTTTTCTTTACCGGTTTCACGCGCGCCGCCTCGGCGATTCTGCGAGAACAGGACACCCGCAGCCGCCAGAAGGATCCCGACATGATTGGGCAGTTGCACTTCGTCAAGCAACTGGGCATCGAGAGCAAACTGGCCTTGGAAAGCGGGCGCCTGGACCGCTTTGCCGAGCTGATGCACGTGCATTGGGAACACAAAAAACGCCGCTCCGGGGAAATGAGCAACCCGCAGGTGGACGAATGGTATGAACTGGCGCGGCACAATGGCGCGCTCGGCGGCAAACTGATCGGCGCCGGAGGCGGCGGCTTTCTGATGTTTTACACGGAAGAAAAGACCCGCCTGCGCCATGTCCTGCGCGCCGCGGGCCTTCGCGAAGTGCGCGTGAAGTTCGACTTCGCGGGCACCAGTGTGCTGGCCAATGCGTGAGCCCATGCCGATGTTTCCAGTAGCGATCCTGGCGGGTGGAAAGGCAACTCGCCTGCGGCCGCTCACCGCTTCCATCCCCAAAGCTCTGCTGGAAATCAACGGCGAGCCCTTCATTGCACACCAGCTCCGCCTGTTACGGGCGGCGGGAATCGAACGGGTGGTCCTGTGCCTGGGCCACCTCGGCAAACAGATCCGGAGTTGCGTCGGCGATGGCGCCGCCTTCGGGCTGCGTGCCGACTATAGCTTCGACGGGCCTGTCTTGCGTGGGACTGCCGGGGCCGTTGCCAACGCGCTGCCGCTGCTGGGCGATGCCTTCTTTGTCCTCTACGGCGATTCCTACTTGCCTTGCGATTACCGCGCGGTCCAGGAAGCCTTCCTGCGAAGCGGCAAGTCCGCGCTCATGACCGTCTACCGCAACCAGGATCGTTGGGACCGCAGCAACGTCCTCTTGGCTGACGGAGTGATCGCGGCATACGATAAGAAGAACCGCGATCCGCGAATGCGCCACATTGATTACGGCCTGGGCGTATTCCGCCGCAGCGCGCTCGACTGTGTTCGGCCCGGGGAAGCCTGGGATTTGGCCGCTCTTTATCAGGATCTGCTCCGGCGCGGTGACCTGGCCGCCTGGGAGGCGCCGGAACGGTTCTATGAGATTGGCTCTTTCGAAGGGCTGCGGGAGCTGGGCGCCCTTTTGGCCGGACGGGGAACTAATATGGAGAACTTGAACTTCACGGATCGGTACCTGGCCGAGGTGCAGTCCATCGTCTCGCGGCTCGATACCGGAGCGATCGAGCGGCTGGTGGAGGTGCTCGCGTCCGTGCGGGAGAGCGGCGGCAGGCTGTTCATCCTCGGGGTCGGAGGCAGCGCGGCGAACGCCTCCCACGCGGTCAACGATTTTCGCAAGCTGGCCGGCATCGAGGCGTACGCCCCAACCGACAATGTCTCGGAACTCACGGCCCGCACCAACGACGAAGGCTGGCCCACGGTGTTCGAGGCCTGGTTGCGCGTAAGCCGCCTCAGACCGGAGGATGGAGTGATGGTGTTTTCCGTGGGCGGCGGCGACGCCGAGCAGCAGATCAGCGTGAACCTGGTCGCCGCGCTGGAATATGCCCGGAAGGTGGGCGCGAAGATCATGGGGATTGCCGGCCGCGGCGGCGGCCACACCGCGCGGCTGGCTGACGCGTGCGTCATCGTGCCCGCGGTCAGCCCGGAGCGCGTCACACCGCACTCGGAGGCTTTCCAGGCTGTGCTGTGGCACCTGGTCGTATCGCACCCGGCTCTGAAGCGGAACGCCACAAAATGGGAGTCGGTCCGGTGAGTCCTCTGGCAGGTCTCCGGGGGCGGCACGCTTCCGGCAAAGCCGGGTTCCGAAATGACTGATCAGCAAATTCATCCCGCTTGCTGGTGCGGCAATGAGGACCTCGTGCCCTTCTCCCCCGGGTATCTGCGGTGCGCGGAGTGCGAAACGCTCATATCCACTCGAGCTTGTCTCGCCGGCGGAGAGCCGAGCCCGTATTGGGATTACTACGTGAAGCGTCTCGTCGAAGGGCGCGGATATCCGACCCTGAAGGAGCGCACGCGCACCGACCTGAGCGAGCGCTGTCTGCACTGGCTTCGCGCGGCGCTGAAGTACGCTCCGCCTCCCGGCCGTGCCCTGGAACTTGGAAGCGCTCATGGCGGATTCGTCGCCCTGTTGCGCTGGGCGGGTTACGACGCCACGGGCTTGGAGCTGACTTCGGAGCTGGCCGAGTACGCCCGCAAGACCTTTGAGATTCCCGTGCTCACGGGTCCCGTGGAGGGCCAGGTCATCCCCTGTGAGTCGGTGCGCCTGCTCGCGATGATGGACGTCATCGAGCACCTTGCAGACCCCGGCGCCACCTTGCGGCACTGCCTGAACCTCATCGAACCCGGCGGAATTCTGCTGCTCCAGAGTCCCAGATACAAAGAGGGCAGTTCGTTGGAGCAGATGCGCGCAGCAAGCGACCCTTTCCTCATGCACCTGGAGCCTGAGCAGCACCTTTTCCTGTTCAGCGAGAGCGCCATGCGAAAGTTTCTGGAGCGGCTGGGTTTTCTCTATGTCGAGTTCCAACCGGCTATCTTCGCGCATTACGACCTGTTCCTTGTCGCCGGCCGCCGGCCGCTGGTCACCCACGCCGCCTCGCAGATCGATGAGGTCTTGGCGCGTTCCCCACAGGCACGGATGGTGCAGGCCTTACTCGACACGGACGACCGGGTCCGGGGAGTGGTCCGGCAGCTCATGGAAAGCGAGGCGGACCGCGCCGCCCGCCTCCGGGTCATCGAGGAACAAGGCCGCCGGCTGGGCGAAGTGGAGGGAGAGTGCAACCGTCTGAACGGAGAATTATCCGAACTCAGGCAACACTGGGCCTTCTCGGAGGCGGACCGCGCCGCCCGCCTCCGGGTCATCGAAGAACAAGGCCGCCGGCTGGGCGAGGTGGAGCGGGAGCGCACTCAGTTACAGAGCGAACGGGCCGAGTTGCAACACCGTTTGCAGGCCGCCAGCCGGGTCATTCAGCGTGTCCGGCTGACCCTTGTCTACCGGTTGCTTCGCAAGCTTGGGCTCTGGGGATGGCTGGAGGGTGAACCAGCCGGCGCCTCGCCGGGGTCGGATTCCCTGTCCGAGCAGGGCCTCAGGTGATCGGCGTGGACCCCTGCCGCGCCACCAGCCGGATTGAATCCGCGCCGGCCGTCTTCCAGGCCAGTGGCCGGTAATCGCCCGAACCGGTAACCCGGTGCGGCACCCACCAGGCGCTGGCTTCCACTTCGACAGCGTGCTCGCCGGCCGGGAGGGGGCGCTCCAGGGGGAACTCGCAAAGGAAGGGCCCACTGGCTGATATTGTGTAGGCTCCGATATCCACTCCGTCCAACCGCACCGTCAGGCACAAGGGCACCCTCATAAATTTGAGGTCCGCCGAGCCGCACATGGCAACGGCGGTCTCCCCACCTAGAGCTGTCCGGCGGAACCTGGTCAGGGGGCCAGCCCAGCCGTCTTCCCACGTCGCGGTATGTCCCAGGTAGGCCGCAGTCTGCGGGGGGATCGCCGCGCGGCCGGGCCACCGCCGAGCCAACCGGGCGAGAACCGCTCTGCCCGCCTGGCCCAGCACCGGTCCGATCACCGCGTGAAAAGCCAGTTCCGGCGCCAGCATCCCGGCCGGAAGCGCGGCCCCGATAGCGCGCCAACGTTGTCGATTCGCCCAGGCTCGAGAGGCTTTCAGATACAGCCGGTGCGCCCGCCCCAAACGGTTGAAGCGGTACAGGGCCAGTGACACGGCTAATCGCCAATAGAAGGGCGAAAAAGGAGATCCCCAGTAGCGCCGGCTCACCTGAATGGCGTTCTCCAGACGGTCCTGGTCGGTCATCGAACAGGTCTTCGAAGCCGGGTGCAGCCGGTACGCGGCCAGCACCTGATCGATGGTGTGGAATCGATATCTCTTCGCGAACCGGCAGAACAAGTCGTAGTCGAGTACCGGACCCTCTTCCATCCCGCCGCACTCCCGCCACACCTCGGCAGTCCAGAACACAGCCGGCTGGGGGATGAAGTGCCCCTTCCAGATCTCCAGCACCCTGCGGTAGCTCTCGTAGTGGCTGGGATGCTCGATTCCGGTTTCGCTGCCGTCTTCAGCGATGAAGCGGCAGCGGCCCATCACTACGGAGCGGCCCCGCGCCGGATCGATCTCTTTCACCACCCGGTCGAGCGCGCCGGCCACCAGCGTGTCATCCGAATTCAGGAAGCAAAAGATCTCGCCGGTGGCCATGCGAAATCCCTTATTGATCGCCTCCGCCTGTCCGCGGTCGGGCTCGCGGATCACGCGCAAATGGCCGTACCGCGCCAGCACCTGCGGAGTTTCGTCGGTGGACATGGCGTCGACCACGATGTGCTCGACGTTGGGATACTTCTGGGCCAGCACGCTTTCGATGGTTGCCCCGATGAACTTGCCCTGATTCCGCGAGCAGGTTACCACCGAGATGCGGGGAAAGCCGGTCATCTTGTCGTTCCTGTGTAAATTTTCTGATGGACCCGGTATAGGGCCGCCACTGTACCCAGCGCATGACGCCGCCACGAGAACCGCCTGGCTTGGGCCAGCCCGCGCCGGATCAAGTCGGCGCGCAACTCGGCTTCGGTGAGCAGCCGGCGAATCGCCCCAGCCAGGGCCTCGGGATCCGCGGGATCCACCAACAGCGCAGCCTCGCCCGCGACCTCCGGCAGGCTGGTCGAATTGCTGCATACCACCGGGCAGCCGCACGACATTGCCTCCAGCACCGGCATTCCGAAACCCTCGAACAGCGACGGAAAAACCAGTCCGGCCGCGCCCCGGTACAATGCGGGCAGGTGTTCGCCCGGGCAGTACCCCAGAAACCTGACGCTGTTCCGTAACCCCACCGCATCCACACGCTGCTCGATCAGCGGCTGGGCCTCGCGCGCCCCGCCGGTGCACACCAGCCCGGGCGTCAGGCTGTGGCGGTCCCGCAGGATGCGCAGCGCCTCAATTGCCGCCAGATGATTCTTGTGGCGCCAGGTGTGGGCCGGGAAGAATAAGTAGGTCCCGCGAGCGACTCCGTATGCGCGCCACACGACCGCATCATTCGCTTCGTTGCCCGCCTGGCGGAAGATGGGATCGGCCGCCAGCGGCACGGTGCTGATCTTCTCGGGAGCCACGCCCAGCCGTTCCATTAACGTCCGGCGGGTGAACTCCGACCCAGTGCATATGTGGTCGGCGATTCGGACCGACTCCCCGTACAAACGCCGCCGCTCGTCGAGCGCCTCGGCAGAAAAAAACTGCGGCAGGAATTCGTGCTGGATGTCTGGCACCTTGAGCACATGCCGCAGCGGGTACAGCTCCGGATGAATATAACCGGGCAACGAGTACACGATCTCGCTGTCCAGCGATCGGAGGAGGCGCAGGGCGCGCACCTCGGGCGTTTCGCTGTCCTCGAGGCGCAACGCCCCGTGCGCGATACGCCCGGCCCGCCAGGCCACCTCGGCCAGGAAACTGCCCGCCGAATCACGGCTAACCACTCGCATGTTCGGCGCTGAACGAAGGTCGAAGTCGTACCGGCAGCGCGCCGGCAGGATCAACGTATACCGGTTGTGCCGGTCCAGTTCGAGCAGTTCGCGCACCAGCGCTCGAGCTTCGTTTTCAAGTCCCCCGGCCCGTCCCGGCAGCATCCATCGCAGGTCCAGAACAACCCGCATCGGCCCCTGCCTCCCGGATGCCTCCAGGACTCCTTCCAGGTATTCGCGATAGAGGTCCTCGGCAATCCGTTCCGGGTCGTGGGCGGCGGCCACCAGTTCCCGTCCCGACTTCCGCAGGCTGTCTCGGAACGCCGCATCGCGGAGAGCCCGCGCCACGGTCGCCGCCAGCTTTTCCGCCCCGTCCGCGATCGCCAGGTGCACACCATCCTGGTGCCACAGGCCCTCCGCCCCAACCGTAGTCGAGACCACGCACTTCCCCATCGACCAGGCTTCCAGGATTTTGTAGCGAGCCCCGGATCCAAATCGTAGCGGAACAACAACCACAGCCGCTTCGGCCAGATAGGGGCGCGTGTCGGGCACCTCCCCCGTCACCCTAACCCCGGGAAGGTCACCCAGCCGGATCACTTCGGGCCCCGGATTCCTGCCCACGATGTAAAACTCGGCTTCCGGCACAGTCTGCCGGACCAAAGGGAAAACCTGGCGGGCGAAATACTGGACCGCGTCCACATTGGGAGGGTGATTCATCAACCCGGTGAAGACGATGCGATTGGGAACTTCGTGGCGAGCGGGATCCGGCGCGAAATAGTGACGGTCCAGCGGCAGGCGGGCGGTGGTCACTTTGCGCGGCTGATAATTCCGGCGAATCCACTCTGCGTCATGGTCCGAGACTGCCACCACGAGATCGTAACGCCGGGCGTACTTGCGCTCCAACTCGAAACAGCGCCGTGCCTGACTGAGCATCCGCCGGCGTTCCCGCCATCCCGCCGCAGTCTCGGCGCGGCGCTCGTAAACCACCGATCGAATATCGTGCATCACCAGCACGCTGAACGGCTGCTCAGGAATGCAGTCGATAACCGGCGCGTAGGTGCTCTGCACGACGACGAACACGTTCCAGGCGTGCTCGGTCAGCGCCCGGCTCAGGGCCGGCGACAGGTTCCGGAAAACCAGATCGGAAACAAGACCGTCGGCGGGCCGGAACGGCAGGGCCCGCAGCCTGAGGTAGAGATCGGAAATCCAGCGATGCAGCCCGGCCCGGAAACGCGAAACGCCACCCGGCGGGAGCGCTCCCGCCGGATTCGCCTTCCCCTCCAATGCGGGATTTTTCCAGAGGTAGAGGCTGACTTTTCTCGCCGCCAGTTCTCTGGCTTTCAACAAGGCGCCCGCATCATGGGCCATGGAAACCAGGCCAACCCGCGCAGCGCGTGCCGCCAGATTCGTCGTATTGAGAAATTCAATTCCGATTCCCCCGGGGAAAATGGGCAAGTCCGGGTTGAAAATGAGGATGCTCAGATCACTCACCGCGTGTGGAATTGCCTCCTCACGGCGGCTGCCCGCCGCACTCAATCCGGCGCCCCCGATCCGAGGAGTCGAATAGCTCCCGTGAAACCAATGGCCATTGTCGTGCCTCCGATATTCTGATTTACCATTTTTGCCAGTGGGTTTACCAGGATTTCCACCGCTCTTTTCCCGACTCACCGCCCGCCCAGCCCCATCGCCGAGGTCCATTCGCCCCAGTACCGGGCCAGGTGGCGCCAGTTGTGCCAGGAGCCTACCGCGAGGCTGAGGGCGCGCTTGGCCAAGGTCGGGCCGGTGCGTTCGAAGAATTGGTCACTCGGGTCCAGCAT
>Ga0315298_1003264_pt1 | contig 26174 bp, 47 predicted proteins | sample WHS_1_MG_FD_203077 | JGI IMG/M metagenome (GOLD analysis project Ga0315298, IMG submission 203077) | Extremophilic microbial mat communities from Washburn Hot Springs, YNP, Wyoming, USA - WHS_1_MG | ecosystem: Environmental > Aquatic > Thermal springs > Hot (42-90C) | place: USA: Wyoming... | reverse complement strand
AGCGAAGAGGAAGCCTTTGCAGAAGCCTGGGCCACACTGGTGACGGACCCGGAACACCTCAAAGACACATACCCAGAGGCATACAGCCTGTTCAACGGCATAAAACGGGACGTGTGCAGCATCCGGGATCCCGACATACCGTACCAGAGGAATCCGTATCCGGAAGAGCTCGTATCGCTGGCCTGCCCGATTGTCCCTGGTGGGCTGCTCTACCACGTCACCACCAACAAGGAAGCAGTGAAAAGCCAGGGGTTAAAGACGAGGACGGAACTCGGATATGATGAAGGCCCTGGGCTTGGCGGGGGTCCTAGCGACAAGATCAGTTTCACCACGGACCAGCACATCGCCAACAGCATCGAGTTCGTACTACGCGAAGCGATAGACGTTTTGCGCGGCAAAAAGACACCCGAAGAACTCGTGCGTGGGGCCCAACTGGGGATAAACGCCCCTAAGCCATTCTACGACCAGCTCTTGGGAATGATCGCTGGGCATGTCATAGAGGACGAAGACAATAGGTACCGGGCTGAGGAACTGCTCAACCAAATACTCTATCTAATCAACCATAAACAGAAGACCAAAGTATCGGTCCTGGGCAAACTCGTGTCGGAGCTGCCACCAGGTGCCTCTGCGACTAGGAGCTGGAAACGCTCAGACGGTTCGGAGATAGTCTTCGAGTGGCGAGAGCCAGCCACTGATGAGGAGGCCCGTCAGGAGCTCTGGCAGTTCTACAACAAGTTCCTGTGGGCCAGGGAAACGGTCGGCGGCATGATGAACCCTGTGTTCTTCTGCACGGACATAGAACGTCTGGCGCAATATTCGCCAGAAGACGTGACCGCCCTGACATATACCTACGCTTCAGACGCGGAATTGCAAAGGCTGCTGAAAGAGACGAAAGACTTGGTATCTGTATCTGGGCTCGACGAGATACGGCTGTCGTCAGGTCGGTCCGTTATTCCGTATGACGAATGGGCACGGAAGACCGGAGCAGCACCAGACATCGTTAAATCGGGACTCTTGGAGCAAGGAGAGCTCCAGCTCCCGTCAGTGTGCGAAGAACATCCAGTCGTCGCCTCTAAGCGGGAGGGCTGAACATGGGGAACCTATACCACGTCACGACCAGAGAAAACGCCGAACTCATAAAAAAGCAGGGGTTCAAGGCTTGGTTCACGCATACGGAAGGGGGCCGGGCAGCGGAAAAGGCCCGAGCGATACTAGCAAAACAGGACGAAGAGCTGGAAGAAGACGAACGGGAATGCCTCTATGACGATGAATGTGAAATAAGCGACGAAGAGATGGCGCGAGAGATATTCGACCAAATACTTGCCACGAATAGGCGCAAAGTAGATCCCACACTCCCTGGGCACTCGGGAACGGTGTTTTTCTGGTCCAACCCAGACGAGGCCGAATACCGCCGGCGGATCGTAGACAGTGGCTCAATACGACAACACGTCATACTCGAAGTCGATCCTTCCAAGATACCCTGTCAGTGTTATGAAGCGGGCATTGAACTGACTGACGAGCTGTTCAATGAGATCATGGGCAACCTAGATAAGGCCGGGTTCTGCGCTGGACAATGGGGCTTGGGCGACGAGGACGAAGAGACAGAGGAATTCTGCGACCGCTTAGACGACATAGCCACAGAGTACTATAGGGGCATGAGGCCGTTTTCTGGGAGACCGAAGTTCGGCAAGGAAATACTGTGCCCGTGCAATATACCCAAGGAGGCCGTGGTCAGAGCGAGATGAAGTGGCCAGCCCTGATTTGACAGGTCTGTGACCCATACTACGATGGATGTGGAGGGACGGAGTAGGGAGTACCCCCTACCCCCCTACCACACAACAAGGAGGTAATGATAATGGCGACTCTCGCTGAAGCCAGGGCCAAGTGGGAGCGGAAGACCGCGAACGCCGGTGAGAAGTGGAAGGCCGCGACCACTGGTGCCGCCGACAGGTGGTGTGCTGGTGTCGCCCGGTTCCTCGGTGTCGGGACTTGCAACGCTCAGGCCCGTCAGTCTTTCCAGTCCGGTGTCGGGGCCGTAGGGGCTGCCGAGTTCCAGTCCAAGATCGCCGGCAAGGGAACCAAGTGGGAAGAGTCCATGAGGCGGGCACTTGGTGGCTAACCCATGACTCAGAAGTGCAGGCCCTGTACCCTCATACTAGCGGAGTTCTGCAAGCAGAAACCACAGGTCTGCGAACTCTATGAAGCGTACAGAGACAGTAAGCTGAGCGACGAACAGGTAGTCCAAAGGCTAAAGAAGCTCGTTAGCGAAGAGGAAGTCACTGGGATCAGGTGCTCTCTCTACCAACGCGGAGTCCTCACGAAAGAGGAAGCGGGAGACGTGAGCACCTGCCCGGTTCCTTCAATCGAAGGAAAGTAACGAAGGGCGACAGGCAAACTGTCGCCCTCTTTTTCGCCCAACTTTCGCCCAACACCCTAAAATCGTCTGTAAAACACTCGTAACAATTGACAACGCCTGCACACGTTCTCCCTGCTTGCGCCCTGTATTGCGCCCCCTGACTGGGCCTCCCGAACCCCAAAACCGTAAACAAAGCTTAAAGATGGGGACGGAGGCCGGGCGAACGTTTTCCCGTGCGTACCAGGTGCGACGCGGCCAGTGTTAACTAGCATCCCCGCCAGCGGCCCCCTTTTTCGCCCTTCTTTCGCCCTGCGCCCCCAGGGACGACGAGAACAACTCGGCAGCCTCCTGCTGCAAGTTCATGGCCACATGGGAGTAGGTGTCCATCGTGGACACTATGGTGCTGTGCCCGAGGCGTTCCTGGACAGTCTTGGGGTGTACGTTGAGTGCCAGGAGGAGCGAGGCGTGGGTGTGGCGCAGGCAGTGTATGTGGAGGTCGCCGAACCCCAGCTTGGCGGCAAACGAGCGGAACCACTGGGACACCCGGTCGGGGTCGAGCGGGTGTCCCGTTTCGTCCGCGAACACCAAGTCCAGGTCGGCCCAAGACGCGCCAGCGGCCAGCCTCGCCGCGTTCTGCCGCCTCTTCTCGGCCTTGAGCACGGCCAGCACGTCCTCGGACACGGTGACGGACCTCCTGCTGGTCCTGGTCTTCGGAGGCCCGAACGACACCTCGTTGCCGACCTTACGCACCGACTCGTCCACTACTACGGTCCTGTGCCCGTAGTCAACGTCCGACCAGCGCAAGGCCAGTGCCTCGCCCCTCCTCATGCCCGTGTAGAGCATGACGTACACCAGAGCGTAGTACGGGTGCCCCCTCAGCGAGTCGAGGAGCTGCTTGCACTCCTCGACTGTCAGTACCTGGGGGGACTTCCGCTCGATCCTCGGGACTTTGATGTGGTCAGCCGGGTTTGACGGGATGAGGCCCCAGATCACCGCCTGCTCAAGGGCCTTGTGGAGTATGCCGTGAACCATGCGTACGGTCATGGGCGCGTACGACTCCTGCACCAGTTCGGAGTAGAGCGACTGTACGTGCATGGGCCGCAGGTCGCGGAGCCTTATCGGGCCTATGCGGGGTATGACGAGGTTCCTGAGCAAGGCATGGTAAGTCTCCGCAGTGGTGGGCGCGGAGAACGGCACGCACATGGTCTTGTGCCAGTAGGCCAAATACTCGCTAAGGTGCTCCCGAGACGGGACGCCAGCCATCGGCGACATCTCGCGCATGAGCCGTTGGAGCTCTTCCTGCGCGTCCTTCCTGGTCCCCCGCACCGTTCGGGAATACCGTTTTCTAGGCTCGGACTTGTCTCGCGGGAACTCCACGACGACCAGCCAAGCGTCTCCCCGCCTCTCTATGTGGCCCGTCACGGCCAACTCCAGTCCCCTCCTTTGCCGACAAAGGGAACACTTCCAATGCACGGGCGCGGCCCGACAGGATCCGTTCGCACGCATCCAGGCAGGCCCTCAGACGGCCAACAGGATCCAACTGCAAGGAGATGCCGATGTAAAAAGACCCGGAGAGATCGCGGTACAGCACGCAACCCATCCTCGGGCCTAAGTCGAGCAAAGCAACGTGTATGTCTGCGCCGTCGAACAACTGGTCCGCCCCGAGGGTCATCTTCTCCAGCATCGCTATCCTCCTCGCTCAAGCACCCTTCACGCTTCGCTCTCTTTCCCCCGCTTCGACATGACCTTGGCAAACTCGGTTATCAGCACCACATCTTCCGGCGGGTGCTTCGCCAACTCCATCACCAGCTCCCTCACGTCCCTCCTCTCGCGCAGTTCGCGCCAGAACGCCGCCAGCTCCGGGTCCACCGACAGTATCTGGCCGATCAGCCCTTCCGCTCCCACCTCGACCGCCGACTCGCCCGTTAAATAGTCAACGCTGACACCGAAAAACGCCGCCATCTTCCGCAACGTGTCAATGCTTGGTTCCGCTCCCCTCGTCTCGTAGCTGGAGATCGCCTGCTTCGACAGACCCAACGCGCTTGCCAGGTCGCCTTGGCTCAGTCCCCGCGCCGTACGCAGGTAACGCAACCGATCCGCAAAACCGGACACTCCGCCTAGCCACCTCCCAGACCGTCAAACGTTTACGGTTCCTATATTATTCGCAGACTGGTTGACCCGCAAGCGCGGGAATGGGCCGATAGTCCCAACTTGTGTAACCGTCCACCAAACGTGTATTCGCTACCCATAAATCAAAAAACTATTGACACGATCCTGAGGACCGATTAATACTTGGAATTGCCAAGAGCCAGGGAGAGACAGCAAACCGAAGGAGGTCTTGCGGCATGGGGCTTAACCCGCTGTCCAAAGAAATAGGATTCCAGATACGCATTGCGAGAGAACGGGCAGGCATAAAGCAAAACCGCCTCTCGCAGATGTTGGGCAAGACGAAAGGCTGGCTCAGCCTAGTCGAGCGGGGGATCATCTCGCCGACTTACTTAGACGTGTTCCGGATTGCCCACCTATTGGGGTACGACTCTCCTGCGGACTTCATAAACCTGCCCCCAGAACTATTGACTACCCGAGACGCTGAACCCCAAGAACTCAGGCTCAAGTATGAGGACGTAGCGAAGATTGCCCACCTCATGGGGTATCGGTCGCCAACGGACATGATCCAGTTGCCCCCGGAAATGTACCGCAAGGAGGCTTCCGAGGGCAATGTCTGAAGTGCTGACCGTGCCCGAAGCGGCTCAGTACCTGCGGGTGTCCGTGAGCCAACTGTACGCGATGTGCCGCTCCGGGCTGATACCCTGTGTGCGCCTCTCGCCGTCAGCGAAAGGCCGGATCAGGATAGACAGGTCCGCCTTGGAAGGCTTCATGCGTACCGGTCCAGCGGTGCCCACACCCGCACATGCCCCAGATTTGGCCAGATATTGGTCGTCCAAAAACGCCTCGGGAGGGCGAGGAAGGGATGGAAGAGCGTTCACAAGGCGGGGCCTGTCGGAAGCCAGGAGCGGAGATCCTGGGACCAGAGGAACTATTCGGTAAAAACGTGGGCTTGGCACACTGGCTGGCCACAAAGTATGCCAGGAAGTGGCCCGACCCCAGCGAATGGGACGATTTCCATTCTGAAGCCCTGCTAGGTCTACTACGAGCAGCCAAGACCTACCGTCCTGATAAGGGCGTCAAGTTCGCCACCTATGCGTATGTGGTCATAACCAACCAGCTCCTGATGTGGATGCGAAAGGCCAAGGACCACCTGAGCCTCGCCTCGCTCGACGAACTCAGGGAAGGCGGTCGGCTACACGAAGCCACTGTCTTCCCATACCAGTCCGACCTCGAACTGACAGCGCGGGAGCTGGCCCCAACATTTACGGCTCACGTAGTAGACGGACTATCGTACAAGCAGCTTGCCGCCACTCTCAACATCTCCCCGAGGGCTGCTGGCACGCGGATCCACAGGCAAAAAGAAGCCCTTCAGAAACATTTGGCTAAGGAGCACTTCCATGAGTCAAGAGTCAGGAAAAGGCAGGCCCACTGTAGGGAGCCTGTTTAGCGGGATAGGCGGGTTTGATCTCGGCCTGGAACGTGCTGGTTTCGAGATCCGATGGCAGGTGGAGATAGATCCGTACTGTCTGCGGGTCTTGGAGCGGCACTGGCCAGACGTGAAACGATACGGCGACATTCGGGAGGTGGATCCCCACGAACTTGAGCGAGTCACACTACTTGCTGGCGGGTTCCCGTGCCAGCCAGTCAGCGTCGCCGGCAAACGCCTGGGACAAGACGACCCGCGCTGGCTCTGGCCTGAGTTCGCCCGTTTCGTTCGCGCACTACGACCCAGCTTCGTCCTCGTGGAAAACGTGCCGGGTCTGCTTATCAGGGGAATGGGAGACGTACTCGGGGACTTGGCCGCGTGCGGGTACGATGCGGAATGGCAGGTGCTTCCAGATGGGGCCTTTGGTGCCCCGCACCTCCGTGAAAGGGTGTTCTTGGTTGCCTACCCCCCAAGCTGCCGTAACCGCGCCAAACAAACACTCGAACGCCAAGAAGTGGGGGACAGAGAAGAGCCTGTGGGCGATGGCGCGGACGGGACGATGGCCCACGCCGACAGCGCGGGACTGTTGGAGCCGTGGGTCTTCGGAGGCAAAGCGGCACGCTCCCTCGCTGAATCATGTGGCGACTCAAGGGCGTGATGGTCTACTGAACCCAACGTGGGTCGAGTGGCTGATGGGGTTCCCTTTAGAGTGGACCGCCTTAGAGCACTCGGAAACGCAATAGTACCCCAAGTGGCCGAATGGATCGGGAAGCAGATTTTGGGGGCGATGGGATGGCCAAATTGAGCAACCGTGGCAAGGCACAGAGGGATCGCGGAATACGCTGCGAACGGAAGTACGCTAAGGAACTCGCAATATACGGCTTCAAGCGCGTCCCTCTCTCTGGTGCAGCAGGTCGGTTTTCCCCTGGATGGTCAGGGGATTTGGCACGAGGATCGGGGATAATCCAGCGGATCGAAGTCAAGCACCGGAAGTCCGCGTTCAAGAGCCTGCGGAACTGGCTTGCCGAAGGCGACGCTGACGCTCTATTGATCGACACTGGCGGTCAAGACCCTGCGCTGATAGTCATGGATGAAGACGTGTTCAGGCGTTACTTGGACCTAGAACTGCCCGATCTGGTGGGCCAGGAAGCAGGTGGCCAACCATGACTCCTGCCAATCTGAAACTCCCCGACTTGGACAACGACAAGAACTTCACTTGCACCAACTGTGGCAAGTGCTGCGGTCCCGTGCCCCTGAGCAGGTATGACTTGAGTCGCCTGCGGACGGTCGTAAAGAACATGGCAGAGCCGTACAAGGCATACCTGAAGAGCCAAATACGGCCAGTTGGGACTTGCATATTCCGGGACATCAAGCGCAGGTCGTGTGCGGTCTACGAGGCCAGGCCCACCATCTGCCGTCTGTACGGACACTATCCAGGTCTTGTCTGTCCACACAACCAACACTCAGAACTGCGACCGTGGGACGAAGGAGCACAGATTGTGTGGAGCATATGGGATGAGCTTGCTGGAATACTCAGTGTGACCATCGGTTGGAAGGAACTAGAGGCAACGCAGGGGGGGTAGGACATGGCACGGCCACGCAAGCAGGGACTTGAATACTTCCCGCACGACGTAGACGCCTCCAACGACATGAAGATCCAGAGGCTCAGGGCGGCGCACGGGAACAACGGCTACGCCTTCTACTTCATGTTGCTAGAGGACATTTACGCTACTCCCACGTTGGAACTGTTCATCGGATCCGAAGCGATTGTTCGACTGTTGTGCAGAAAGATCTCAATAAGTCCGAAGAAATTCCGCGAAATCCTCACGACCGCTTTTGAAGTTGGCTTGTTTGATAAGTCTGCATACGACAGGTCGCAAGTCCTCACAAGTGCTTCCATCAAACGCCGCGCCTCTGTGGTGTTGGAAAAGCGCAGGCAGATGCGCGAAAGGTACTATTCCAAGGCGGGAGTTTCTGACGCAAAAACAGGGGAAGAAACTCAGCAGAAACCCGACGTTTCTGACGCAAAAACCCCACCAGAAACCCCAGTTTCTTCCCTAGTTTCTGACGCAGAAACCCCACCAAAAACTGGGAGTTTCTGCCGAATTTCTGGTCCTAAAGAAAAGAAAAGAGAAGATAAAGAAAAAGAAAAGAGAAGATCATCATCCCCCCTACCCCCTTCTTCACCCAATGCATCGTGTACTGAACATGCAATTAGTCAAAAAGACAAATACAGTGATGACGACGATGATGACGCAAGCAAAAAACTGACGGATGAAGGGGCAGAAGTCATAAAGCTTGCGAACCAAAACCTGAGCAAGAATGGCTATTACCTCGAAGCTGCCAACCTGTTCCGGCTCCGGCAGTACCACGACAAGCACGGGATCGAGTGGCCAGCGGTAAGACGTGCCGTCGAGCTGGCCATCGAAGCGCAGGGCGGTGTCCGTTACGCATTCAGGGTGATGGATAACTGGCTGGCCAAAGGCATTAAGACTCTGGACCAAGTGCTGCTGGCTGAGTCCCTCTGGCAATCCCGTGCAAGAGATTCACCTGTGCAACCGAACGGACAACCACAAGTCACGGTCCGCACGATGTCCGAGGAGGAGCGGCGACGGGCCGAAGAGCTCCGCAAAGAAATTGAGGCACTGGCTGCTGAGAAGGCGGTGAAGTAGGCGGTGAAGCGGGAGAAAGAGCAAATAGAGTACGAAGCCATGCTGAAGGCCACGCACCATGACAAGCCGTGGCTCCCCAACGACTTGGAGGCGGAGGTCTACGGGAGCAACAGGGTACGGATGGGATGTCCCGATCCAGGCGAGGACTTGATACACCGCTACCGAGAAGTCATAGCAGGTGCGTCGCCAGTAGGCTGGTCGGACCGGATACTGCTCGACGGGTTCAAGTTCGAGTGGGCACTGGCTGACCTCCTCGCGTGCAGGAACTGTACGGCAGACACGTTCACCGAGCACAAGACCCCGTGGAAGGACGCAGACGGCAACCCGATAGTCCTGCGCGACTACTACGGTTGCCGGACAGTCCAAGGCCACGGCTGGTATCTCTCGCTTCACCGCAAGCGAACCCGCGAATCTGGCTACCCAGTATTCGTTATTACCAACTGCCAGGGATGTATGGCCCGGTTGGACGAGATCAAGCGGCAAATGCGGGGGGAGGACTAATGGGACGGAAACAGGTGTTCGATTGCAAGAGGCGATTTGACGTGGCTATGAACCAGTTCAACTGGACAACTGTTCGGAGCCACGGGAAGGAGGCGGTTGATGCCAGGATCTATGCGCTGAAGGCCGCTGAGCTGTTGTTCAACACCAATGTCCAGCGAGAAAAGCGCGTGCGTTTGTACTGAGAGGGGAGGACGGACAGGTGATACCCACGGTGCCTTTCGTGATCCGCCATCCGGAAATGGACAAGGAAGCCGTAGAGAAACTGGTGCGGGAAGGGTTGGTGACAGAGCGGGACGGCGAATTCGTGCTGACCGACAAGGGCGCGGAAGAAGCCAAGCGGGAGATACTTACCGACCCCGTAGAGGCCAAGCTGTTCGTCGGCTGTGTGCTGGCCAAACAAGAAGACGAGCCGATGGAGGATTGGTTGTCCAGAATAATGCTCGTCAAAATGAGACTCGCCCGTGAACTGTCTACGCCCGTAAACCGGATCTGGTCGTTGAAGTGTGACCCAGAGGAGTTTGCTTCGGTCGTACTCAACGGCGTGGTGAAAGACGACCAAGCCGCGTTCGAGTTTGCGAAGTGGCTGATGGAATGCTTCGACGACGAAGTGGAGCAGGTCATGGGGAGGGGAGATAAACATGGAGAGTCTTGAGGATAGCCTGCGCGTGCTGGTGGGGGAAGGCAAGATGGCTCAACTGGGAGAGGACCGTTTCCAGCTTACCGACAAAGGCCGGGAGTATGCTAGGACACTCATCCAGGAACAGGACGAGTTCGCCGCGTTGTTTGCATACCTTTGCGTCCACTCGAAGAAAGGAGAGAGTCGCCAGCGCAAGGCGCAGCGGATGCTCAAACTCTGGCAGAAGCTGATGGCCGAGAAAGATCAAGCGGAAGCCGCTGCGGTGTTCATGGGTGCCCTAGAGATCGCAGTGCTCACGGATCCGCAGTTCGCGGCAAGGGCTGGCAGGTTTCTGGCGGGGTGAAAAGGGATGGGACGGAAGCAGAAAGAGCAGATTGCAGAGAGGATCACGGCTGACCAAGTGCTGCACGCCATCAGCAAGTCAGCGGTCTGTGAGAATTCGTTCTTCACGACTTACGTGAGGAGCGGACCTAGCTGGGCAACAAAGGATTACTTTGAGTTCGACGGGTTAGCGATCCGTAGGAGCTGGTCAAGGTTTGCCGTCTCGATATTCGAGGTGAAGGTGAGCCGCAACGACTTCCTGCGGGACTCGAAATGGTCAGATTACCGGAATTACTGCAACCGCCTCTACTTGGCTTGCCCCGAAGGGTTGATCAATCTCGAAGAAGTGCCGTCGGACGTGGGACTCCTGTGGTATACGAAGGCAAAAAACATACGTGTGGTGAGGAACGCGGCGCACCAAGATCGGGAAATCCCTTGGACTTTATTCGCGCTGATCCTCTTTAGCCACGTACAAAACGACAGGCACCCGTTCTTCACGGACAAACGGGAATACTTCGAGTCCTGGCTCAAGCACAGGACACTCGATGTGGAACTGGGATACAAGGTGAGCCAGGGGCTTCGGGAGGCCATTAAAGAGGCTCGGGAGTCGGCAGACAAGGCGAACCTGAGAGTCGCAAACATGGAAGCAGAGTTGGTAGAGTTCAAAGAGCTGCAAAAGTGCCTCGAACAGAACGGCATATCTACTCGTTGGCCCTATTCGTGGAAACGCGACTTGGAAGCCCGGCTCAAAGGGGGAGTCAATGAGAGTCTGGCGGGGGTCGCATATCGGTTAAAGAGCAACGTGGAGGACCTTTTGAGGATGCTGCCCACTGAGAAACAGGAAACACCTGCAAACGAGGGGGAGGATGCAAGAGGTGCCTGGAAAGTCTAAGACTCCGGCGGTCACTGAGGAAAAGATAGTGATCAAGTCGCCAAACATACAGAGTGCCACATTCAAGATAGTGGGTACTTCTCCTTATGTCCAGCACAGGTTCACGACGAAAGCCCTGCTTGAAATGCACGAAGGCCAAAGACAAGGGGCCGCAGCTAGTAACAAGAAGAAGCGCGAACCGAAAGACTTTGAGGCAGAGTTCAGAGATGCCCAACACGTCTCTACCGAGGGTTGGTGGGGGATCCCAGCGACGGCCATGAAGCGTGCCCTAGTCTCTGCTTGCTCCCTGTGCGGCATCTATATGACCAGGGCCAAAAAGATACTGCGAGTGGAGGCCGACGGGATCGACCAGAACGACGGTACCCCGCTCATCCGTATAACCAAAGGCGAACCCCAGCCGCTCGAAGTGCCGGTTCGTATAGCCAACGGGCGTTGCGATCTTCGTACTCGTCCGATGTGGCTCCCAGGTTGGGAAGCACTGGTCACAATTCGGTATGACGCGGACCAGCTTACCAAATCCGACTTGGCAAACCTCATGGTCCGGGCTGGCCTACAGGTGGGAATCGGCGAAGGACGTGCCGACAGCCCGAATTCCTGCGGCCAAGACTGGGGGTATTTCAGGGTATTCGATGGGGAGGAAGACAAATGACGGCAGAGGAACAGATGGAACTCCAATCCAGGATACTCAGGAACAAGAGTGAGGTCACTAAAGCCCTGTTAGACATATGCAAAGAGCATGGCGGTCTGTTGAAGGCCGAAGACGTGGTGCAAGCGGCCAGTGACCCAGAGAGCCTTTTACACTCCTACTTCATCTGGGACGATACCGAAGCGGCCAAGCGGTACAGGCTGTGGCAGGCTAGACAACTGATCAGAGTGTGTGTCGAGTCCATCCAGCCAGTGGACGACGTTCCGACCAGGATATATGTCAGTCTGATCGCCGACCGGAAACAGCCCGGCGGCGGGTACAGGTTGCTCACCGAAGTCCTAGTATCTGCTGACCTGCGTGAACAACTGCTCAGGCAGGCGACTGCTGAGTTCCACAGGTGGGAACAGAAGTACCGCCACCTCCAAGAACTGGCAGAAGTATTTGCCGCCATGAAACGGGTAGAGGAAGAGATCGAGCGGAACAAGCGGGTAGGTCAGGAATCCCTGATACCAATTCTCCCGTAGGTGTGTTGCACGGCTAGGCAAGGCACGGTCGGGTTTGGTGGGGTTAGCCTTGGCGAGGAAGGGCAGGCGGGGCAAGGCATGGCCGGGTTAGGCGAGGCGCGGTTTGGCTGCGCGGGGCGTGGCAGGCGCGGCATGGTAAGGCATGGCTTGGTAAGGCAGGGCTCGGTAAGGCAGGCGTGGCGTGGCGCGGCACGTCAGGGCCCGGTAGGGTGCGGCAAGGCACGGCAGGCCAGGCACGGCTGGGCGTGACAAGGCGAGGCAGAGTAGGGCTTGGCAGGCTTGGCAAGTCAAGGCAAGGCGGGGTCAGGTGTCGTCTGGTGGGGCGCGGCGTGGCTTGGCAGGCCCGGCTTGGCGTGGCACGGTGCGGCACGGATAGGGTGGACTCGGTGTGGCATGGTAAGGCAGGCATGGCAGGGCATGGCGCGGTCGGGCATGGCGTGACAAGGCTTGGTAAGGCAGGCAGGGCGGGGCATGGTGTGACGTGGCCAGACAAGGCGGAAGGGAGTGATCCCATATGGACGTAGATTTCTTCTGGGTGCTGGTGTTCTTGGCAATCCTTGTCTATCTCAATGGAGCATTGCGTCCACGGTACGCCATATGTCTCGATTGCCTCATCATCCTGTGGCTAGTGGTGCGGAACTGGTATCAACGGCGGATGCAGCGGAGGATGCGGACGGTGAAGCTGGATGACAAGACACACCTTTTACACAGGTAACGCGCTAGATGTATTGAGGACCCTACCGAGTGGGTCGGTGCATTGCGTTGTAACTTCACCGCCGTACTTTGGCCTTCGCTCGTATTTGCGTCCTGATGATCCTTGCAAATCCTTCGAGATCGGCACCGAGGAGACACCCGAAGAGTATGTCGCCCATCTTATGGAGGTCTTTCGCGAAGTCCGAAGAGTGCTGAGGGACGATGGGACACTGTGGCTGAACTTGGGGGATTCGCATGCCGACAGCGGGAGGCCGTATGCGGACAACATCATTAAGCCCAAGGATCTGATTGGTATCCCCTGGCGTGTCGCATTCGCCCTCCAAGCTGACGGCTGGTGGCTCCGCAGGGATATCATCTGGCATAAACTGAATCCAATGCCAGAAAGCTGCCAGGATCGACCGACGAGTGCCCATGAGTATGTCTTCCTCTTGGCTAAGTCTGAGCGGTACTTCTTCGATGGCGAAGCGATCAAGGAACCAGCCGTTACCAACGATATTCGCCGTCCCTATGGAAGCGAAGGGATGTGGGAGATGGATGGTCGCCCTCCTGAAAAGCGGCACGGCGGCGAACCCCGCAAGCAAGACATGGTTGGCCAAAACACCTACAAACGCAACAAGCGTGACGTGTGGACTCTCCCCACACAGCCGTTCCCAGGCGCACACTTCGCTGTATTTCCCGAGGCCCTGGTCGAGCCGTGCATTTTGGCCGGGACAAGCGAGAGAGGATGTTGCCCACAATGTGGGGCGCCGTGGACAAGGATAGTTCGTAAGGAAACTCACTTCGCGGGTCATTCAGCACAGGCTGGACGCACCGCAGAGGAATTGCTTGCGTCTGGCAAATGGATTGGCAATCAACGCGGTATGAATATCAAGATGGGGCCTGTTATCGTCACTGACACTGATGGCTGGAACCCGACTTGCTCTTGCGGTCTTGAGCATCCAGTGCCCTGTACCGTCCTAGACCCTTTCGGCGGCTCTGGCACTGTCAGCGTTGTGGCCCGACGGTTAGGACGGGACAGCATCTACATCGATCTGAACCCAGGTTACCGAGATATGGCGATTGCCCGTTTGCGGCCCGAGCAGCACGGCTTGTTTGATCCATGCGAGATAGACGTTGTATCTGATCTAAACTTGGTCAGCACTAAGGTCGGAGCGTAGGTCTGGGGTTAAAAAAAGGGGAGGAAGAGTCAGATGCCTGAGCAGATCGAACGGCAAGAACTCTACTGTCACTGGTGTGGCCACTATGTTCAGTTCGATATTGACCTGAGTATGGACGGGAACCACGTCTTGAAGTGCCCAGTCTGCGGTCACGAACACTGCCGCGTAGTACGCAACGGCAGGATAACCGAGGATCGCTGGGACAGCAGGAACGGGATCACGATACATGTCTCTGCACGCACAGTGACCGCTACAGGCAACAGCACATACTCATCGTCAACCGCTGGCTCAATATACCTGTACTTATCTTGGGCGAATTCAACGAGTCACTAAGTACTAGGGGAGGTCAACAGAATGAGCGACGAGCATACAAATAGTTGGCTTTGTGGGAAGTGCCCCGCCGCAGCAGTGAATCTAAAGTACGTTGCGCCCCAAGTGCTCAAGGATAAGAAGTTTGACAATTATCCACTGAGTGCTCTGTGCGCTTGTCTGATTACTGGTAGTCTCCATCAAAAGGATGATGTCTGCGATATAGCCAGTGAACAACTCCGCGAGTGGCACGACCTGCTAGAAGCTGTTTTGACATTTCGGGAAGGAGGGAACTCTGCCAGTGTCTGACGGGGACATATCTCCTAAGATGATCTACCTCGTTGGCGACGATGGAGGCGCGGTCAAGACGAACATCCCTAAAGTAGTAGAACTCTTCAAAAGCATGGGGTTCAAAGAGTGTAGCCACCGCGAGTATGGCGAACGGCTCAGGTGGCAGCAGAAAGAAGACGAGGCAGAGAGAAGACGAGAAGGGGAATGAAAAGCGGAGAGTGGGGAACGCCATGACACGACAACTGGGGAGAAAAGTACGTGCAGGGGTTCCTACCGAACAACCCGAGGAATCCGAAGTGCCTGATTCGGAGCCAATTCTGGAGTTGGTAACTGCGGAAAAGCGTCGGCCTTTCACTTGTATGCTCCACGTTGATGTTGTCACTGGCGAGGTGCTGTCTAATCGGTTGGCTGAGGTCATTGATCCTGTGTTTGCGGAGTACAGCCGATTCTCAGCATATCGGAGGGAAAGAGATGCTTTGGTGGTCTGAATTCTGCGACAGGCTGATTGCTATCGCAGTGATAGTGATGACCGCAGTGCTCGTGTTTGCGGTTGCGGCCCTGCTTTGGATTTTGGTGAGTCACTTTATAAGGTCCAAGTGAGGGGATGAAGATGGACGATAAGACATGCTTCCTCCTAGCGTACATGCTTAGCCATTTTGTAAAAACAGCTCAGCGGAAGAAGAGTGTGAGTTTGGATTACAGCAACATCTCGGATAAGTGGCTCTGCATGGTCTCTGACTGCCAGCGTGTAGACGACGAGGAAGGCACAACTTACTACTTTACGGGCGGGGGCATTGGAGAAAGTTTGGATCCTGTAGAGGCCATGCGCGTTGGCCTTCGCCTGAGCGATGAAGAGTTCCGTGACATCCAGGAGAAGGTAAGAGGCCATTACGACCTTTGGGAACGCTTGTGTGCTGTCGAGCGTGAACGCGACGAGCTGCGTTGCCGCTTTACCCGTAAGATTGTTTGCCTCTGCGGCTCCACTCGTTTCTACCGGACGTTCCGCGAGTTCAATAAGCGGCTGACGCTTGGCGGGTTCATTGTCCTGTCCGTCGGTTGCGAGTACCACAGCGACGAAGGGTTGGGTATCACCCACGAGCAGAAACTCGAACTGGACATCCTCCACAAGTGCAAGATCGACCTCGCCGATGAGGTGCTTGTTCTGGACGTAAACGGTTACATCGGCGAGAGCACCCGCAGCGAGATAGAGTACGCCACAGCCAAGGGCAAGCCGGTCCGCTACTTGTCGCGGGAGTTCCCCGACTACCAAGAGCCTGCCGATCCCATAGTGACTGAGCGTGACTCCTTGCGCGCCCAACTCGCCGAGGCTGAGGCGGGAGCGGCAAGGCTGCGTCGGGCCGTGACTGGCCTCATCGAGGCAATCCGCGATCTGGAGGGGGACGTGCCCGACTCTGCACTTGTAATGGGGGTGTATGGTGAGCATATCGGCGAGTGTCTGAAAGCCCTGTCAGAAGATGCAGGCCGTGAGACTCTGGAGAGGCTGCGGAGTGGAGAAGCAAAACAACCCGCCGACCTTGCTGCTCTAGAGCACGAGGTCGAAGAACTCAGGGCTGCGTGCGCCACAATATATGGGGCATTAGAAAAAGCCGTGAGCATCATCCGGCAATGGCACGGTCTGAAACTGCCAGATTCGATTGAGGAACGAATTTGGAACATTTACTTCGGCAATGCCCCCGAGATGGCGGCCATCCGCCAAGCCCTCTCCTCCACTCCCGATTCGGTCAGACAACTGATTGCTCGTTATAGCGCATTAGGAGGTCAAGAAGCACGACTATGAGCATCGTCCCCTACTTTTCCTTGCGTGTATTCAGTGCATACCATCGTCCCACTGGTATCAGGCACATGATAGCTGCCCGTGACGAGGACGAGGCCAGAAGAATGGTGAACAACCTCATGGGCGGCATCAAGGGGTTTGAAGACCAATCCGCTTGGCAGATTGCACCCATAGCGACAGACCATGTGGAAGTGGAGATCGCAGAATTGCTGTCGGGGATGGATAGGTATTACCTGATCGAAACTCTGCGTAGGGCAGGGGTCATTTCTAAAGACCTGTGGTTGGATGGCAGATACTACGCCTGTATCAGTTATGCCGAAGACGATGGAGAACCAGTCGAGGATGCCCATAGATAAGACTGATTGGCTCATAGTGGCCCGGAGCTGGCCGGAGGAACAACGTAAGCAAATCGTCGCGGACTATGAATCTGGCGCGACAGTGGAAGAGATCAGGGCTAAGTATCACCGTGACCGCCGGGCGGTCAGTGCCCTGCTGCATTTCGTGGGCGTGTTTCGTGACCAAAGTGCTGCACGGAAGATGGTCGCGGCAAGAAAACGAGCACTCCGTTTAGATAGGAGTGAGTCTTTGAACCACAGAAAAGGCAAGATACGGATCAAGAGTGAGGCCATACACGAACTGGCGTTCTATCTGTGCTATGCGGAACGACTAATCGGGAGAACCCTGACCGAGGACGAGATAGGCAGAGTGATGGCTTATATCCGGTCAACGAACAAAGGTTGCGTGTACAACCAACAGGACGAATGGGAAGAGGAGAAGGAGTTGGGGGTGCCTATATGAATCACGAAGGGTATTGGTGGGGATTGGCAGTTAAAGTGATGGAAGATGCTATTGAGGGCAAACCTCCCGAGGACTGGGAGAAGGCAATTGACCAAGCGTATGCGCCTGTCTTTGGACCACGGAAGCATTGGCCCTACAGGGTGTGGCTCAAGGCCAAGAAGGAATTTCTGCGTGAGCGACGGCTGTCAATAAAGCAGGGAAAACTCGTTTAGGAGGGGCGGGAGCATGGGATATGGTGTCATATACGCCGACCCTCCGTGGGCGTACCGCTCACGGCATACTGGTGGGAGCATGAAATCTGGCGCGGCAGACAAATACCCCGTGCTCTCCCCTGAAGAAATTGCCTCGCTCCCAGTCTCTCAAATAGCATCTCCCGATTCGGTTCTGTTCCTTTGGTCCACGGTTCCGCTGCTCCCAGATGCCCTCGGTGTGTTAAAGGCTTGGGGTTTCTCGTACAAGACGATGATCACTTGGCACAAGATGGGGAGGCTGGGACTTGGCTATTGGTTCCGGGGTGAGTGCGAACACTTGCTCGTGGGAATTCGGGGAAAGGTAAGACCGTTCAGGTGCCAACTACCCAACTTCGTCGAGGCCCCAGCCATGAAACACTCGGAAAAGCCTCCTCTGTTCCGACAGATTATCGAACAGTCTACCGCGAATGTTCCTGGGAAGAGGTTGGAGCTCTTCGGCGTGCAGTTAGTTGACGGCTGGGATGCCATAGGTTTGAAACTGGATGGCAGAGACATCAGAGATTCACTTGCTTCCCTGATACTTCGGGACCTTGAAGAGGGCATGAGAGACAACAGAGAAAGGGGGGAAAGGACAGCGGATGGTGGATTGCTGGGTCGGCAGGCAGGATCCTTGGCGCAGGGAAATCCAACAGCAGCTCATGGCTGGACTTGCGGACATCTATAAGGAGATCGCAGCCAAGGCCGTGGATTTGGCGGTGCGCGACTTGGAACACAGGGCTGTCCTTTCTGAGGAGTTCGCGTCCGCTGCTTACTGGCTCACCCGGGGTTGGGGATACGAGTATGTCAGCCAGTACTTGGCTACATGCGGCACTAAGGTTGCGTGAGCCAGAATATGCCTAGAGCGACGAGCGTAATCCCTGCCAAGCCAAGCGGGATCGCAGGGGAAGGCCGGGTTACTGGAGCCTCGTTGGGTACGGTCAGACCATACATTTCTTGCACCGCTTGGGCATGTGCAAGTGCTATTTGCCTGATTGCTCGTGGGTCGTTGAGTCGGTCAGCGTCTACCTTGTTTGTCAGGAAACCAGACTCTGTTAGGACGTGTGGTATGTCGCGGCGGAGGCGTGACCAAGTTTGCGGGTAGATCCCCCGGTTGACAAAGCCCAATGCTTCCATCTTTGCCCCGATGCGTTGGCCGAGTGCGTCTCCAGGTGTTCCTTGGACGGCAATGTACAGATAGCCTTCTGCGGAACTGTTGGTGGCCCAATTGCAGTGGAACTCTATGATTACCTGTGCATTGTGGGCTCGGGCAAAGATGTCCAGGTCTTCCAGCGACGGATTTGTGTCGTCTATGCGCTGGCGGTAGACGGTGTGGCCGTAGCTGGAAGCGATTTGGGCAAACTGTTCGTCTATCTCCAGGTTTATGACCTTTTCCGGCCTGTCTGGGTAATAGGGGTTTGCGGCCCCTGCGTCCGTCCCTCCGTGGCCAGCCCTAGTCACTATGACCATCTGAACGTCACCTACCCAGACCTTACAAGACCAAGCAGAAAGCCAATGACCGTCGTGAGCACGGATATGGCAATCGTAACGGATACAGGCAGGCGCGTGTGGAGGGCCTTTGAGATCTCCTCCAACGTGCTTTTGACATCTTCAAGCTGCTTGCTGATGTATTCCATGCGTACTTCTTGGGTTCGCACCCTTTCTTCGAGCGTGAGCCCGCTCTTGACCCTTGCTTCGAGGATTCCATCGTCCATTGACGACACCCCCAAACCCGTTTCCGTCTGTCTACTTCCAGTCTATAACTCAGGCAAATTGCCTCAACTTGGGGCGGCTATAAAATGAAGGTGGTGAGCCAAATGAGCCAACTGGAGTCGTATGTTGAGTCATACAGGAAGTCCTTGGCCAGCGGACACAATTTGTACGTGCCGATGGTTCAGAAGTTTGTCGCCTTCTCCAAGGGCGACTTTTCCCGCACGACCGTAGAGAAGTACCTTGACCGTTTGCGGCAGCAGGGATATTCAGATGGGTCAATACGGACCATTTGGGCCGCTATACACCGTTTTTACTCAGTCAACGGCATAGATTGGCCATTTGCGAAACGCGAGGCCCCAGTTGTCCGCGAGAAGGAAGTCTATGCCCCAGCCCTGGACAACGAACTTGTGTTTGAACTGATAGACTCCGCAAAGTCTGGGAAGATGGACGAAGAGTGCCAGTGGTGCTTGTTGGTGAGCACCATTTACGGCCTCCGGCGCGTAGAGATCGCTTCCATAACCGATGCCGACGTGAAGCTGGCTGAACGTCTGCTGTTCGTCGAGACAGCGAAGCACGGCAGGCAGAGATGGCACCTGATCCCCGAGCAAGTATTGGATCTCATGGAATCGCTCCTATCTTCTATCGCCCTGCCCGTCGGCAACCCAGATTACGTGTCTAGGGTCTGGTGGCGCATAGAAGAGGCGACGAGCCTTGGCAAGATGCGTAGAGAAGCGCAGCGGCTCGGGAAACCGTGGGGGATCTCTTGGCACTCGATACGCCGGAGCCTAGACCGCGACCTCTTAGCAAAGGGCCTTCCCATACCTGTAGTGATGGACTTTCTGAGGTGGAAACGCGGGGGAGAGTCCATGCCGATGCGCTACTTCGCCTCAAACGTGATAGGCCGGGAAGGGATCCGTACATTGCAAGGGCCTACGGACGAGTATGTTGACCGTCAGGTGTTCGCCGTGCATCCGTTCTTAGGGAGATGGTCCAGTGCCGAAGATTAGATCTACCTTGAAGCCTGAGCCTGAACAGCCCAAGCGACACGGGACAACCGAGCGAATCAGGGATCTCGTTGCGGAAATCGAGGGGTCGAGGGAGAGTCCCCGGCGGATCACTGCCCTGTTGAAGTCGTTGCGGGAATTTGGCCTAGACACGGCTGATGCCGAAGCCGAATGGGACGATTACAGGTCTATCAAGCGTTCTGACTTCGACACGGCTGAAGACTATGCCGAAGAACGGGGCTCGGTGTGGGAGTCGTTCCTGGATGCACTGGAAACTGCCGTGGCTGACTTGGAGGAGGAAGAGGAGGAAAGAGCAGAACCACGGACAGTACGTCCAGTGGCTCCCAGCTCAGTGCCTGCGCCCAAGGGGAAGAGGGGCCTGCCCACCAAAGCTAGGTTTTGGTGTCCGCTCTGCGGCCAGATGGCAGACGATGAAGTGTTGGAGGGTTCCCCGTATCCCGTAGAGACAGTAATCGAGGAGTACGGGGGCCGCGCTGCACGGAGCGAGTGGGAAACACAGATCGGAGCTAGAGTCAGGGGCTATATTGCCTACTACCCCGATCCTGAGAGACGGGAAGAAGTGCTGGCCCGGATGTTGGAGATTGCAAAAGGCTTAGTGGACTTCATCGAACGAGAGATGGCCAGGAGCCCGAGGGAACGGGGCGGGAGGAAGGTGGCTAAGAATGCCTGAGATTCTGGAACAGCTACTTGACGCGCTAGATGTTCCTCCAAAGTGCGAGAACATACTGATGCCACCGGATCTGCCGAAACAAGAAGCGGGTCTGAGCAGTGGGAAACTTGAGTGGAAGGCCCGTTGGGAGGGTACTTGCGGCCCCGCGTGGTTCTATTTCATGGCTGACCGCCTCTGTGAAGGAGAGCAGGGGAAGTGCCGAGACGACGCAAATACTCTGGCTGCGCTAGTGGTTGATGTTGAGAAGTTTTACAATGACCTGTTGCTTGACCCTGGCTATCAAGACTTCGTATGTGACCCAGGGACGGGCAACGATGAAGCACTTTGCATGAAGCAGGGCTACCAGCCTCCGAAAGACATCTCTATGAACGTGGTTATGGTCCCGACTGGCGACAAGGACGCGGGGGCCGGAAGCGGTGGTCCAGGCAGTGCCAAGGTATTCATCGAACCCATTCCGCAGGATCAGTGGATAGGAGTAGATGATGTCCATGTGATCGCCCACGAGCTTCATCACGCGCACGGTTCTTGCACCGAGTTCGACCCTGGTTCCGAATTGGCGGCCATCGCCTATTACCTGTCGCGTGGCAATCGGTTCAACACGAAAGAAGTGGACAAGTGGATCGCGCAAGTGGCGTGGGGCGCGGTGATGTGTTTCCCTGAATACAAGAGAGCGTGCGACATAGATCGCAAAATGGTCAAGTTTCTGTACAGCAAGTGGCCTGATCAGGTCAAGGCCAGTCTCAGACGTTCTAATTGGTCTGAGCAAGACCTTAAAGACTTCGATGAACTGATTAGGAGCTGGTGAGCATGTCAGAAGCAATTGACATCTATACACCGATTGTGGGAACCGCTCCAATACACCCTGAACAGATTGAGCAGGCCATATGGCAGGTGAACCCCAATGCCCCGCCAATAGGCCGGACGTACATGCTCTTGGGCCGGGCGCAAAACATCCGCGCAGACATTGCCGTTGCTCAGGCAATCCAGGAGACGGGCTGGTTTAGGGATCGGGTGTCAGTGTCTGCCCACAATCCTGCTGGGATGATGAGAGGGGGGCGGCTCCTGTCTTTTGGGACTTGGGACGAGGGCATACAGCAACACATAGAGCACTTGAAGAGTTACGCGACTCCTGGGACATGGTATTACAGTGAGCAGATCAGGCGAACAGGGAGGGCTGGCCGTCTGATAGACATGGCCACGGTCTGGGCTCCAAGCCCATATCAACCGCCAGGTATGCCTGGGGGCACCGACTATGCACGAAAGGTCGCAGAACTTGCCAACCACGTCTTGTCCGTCGAACCCCCTGCCGTCCCAGGGATCAGGGGACACTGGGCCGAGCCAGAGCTGGCTTACGCTCTGGACCAAGGTTGGATACGCGGGTACGAAGACGGTTATGTGTACCCTGACTGGCCTGTGAGCCGGGCGGAGCTCTCGACGATCCTCTACAGGCTCTTCCCGAAAGCAGTGTCGCAATCTCCAGTATACTTGGCGGACGTTTCGTCGAATCACTGGGCTTACACGTATATAGTCCACGCGGTGCTGACAGACCGTGTGCGGCCCGATGGCGATGTCTTCAGGCCAGACGACCCAGCGACACGGGCAGAAGTCGCCCATGCCATAGTAGCATTGGGTGTGTCCCCGATCACTCAACGCGACTACCCTGGTTTTAGCGATGTCCAGGAGAGCACCCCATACTTCACGGATATCGTTTTCGCGTACCGCAACGGTTGGCTGAACGGATACGGTGACGGCACGTTCAAACCGTATCTGCCTGTGACGAGGGCCGAGTCAATAGTGGCGATGCACCGGATCAAAGCAGTGATGGGCGAGGCCCCTGCCGTCTTGCCACAGCACGGAGCGTCAGAGGAGCAGGTGGCCGTTGCTACCTCCGAGAGCTGGTCACTGGGAATATGGCTGGAGAAGGCTAAGTCTTGGATCTCTTCCCGTTTCGGCGTGTCGGGCGACGAGCTGTTCCCCGTGTCGATCCAGTGGGTTCCGAAGTGGCTCATCCAGACCATCACTTCGCCTTACGTGATCGGGGCGGGGATCGGCGCGTTGGGTGTTTACTTACTCAGTAGAAAGCCTGGGGTTCAAAAGGTATAATGTAGTTGGACACCTGCTTTCTCCTCTCCCCTCCCAGTTGAATGCTGAAGGCCACCGAATCTGGTGGCCTTCAGCATGTCGTCCTCTTTATGTTGCCTTCAGCCTAGTCTGATGAGCCCAACGCCAGGGATGAATGTGTAGATCTTTATGACGAGGAGGAGGAACATAGGTGCTAGGTCCACAAACCACTTCCAACGCCGCATGTTTGATCCCCTCCCTTGGGATTAGTTTCGGTAGAAGTTTACAGCCAATAGACGATTCGCGTCAATAGCTATTGCGGTGATCGCAGGGTGAGTCGGCGGTAACGGTTTCTTGTCTTTGTCCCTCCCTCTCTATGATTTCGATATATCGAAAATATTATCCAAAGAATATTGACGGCGCCGACGGCGACAAGTTATAATGAGCGCGAAAGCGCGCACAGAAGCGCGCAGAAAGGAGCGAGAATCAGTGAAAACATGGATCTGCACGTATCGTGAGGCGGACCCTTATGAACCCTTTGTCCTTGTCGTCAAGGTTAAGGCTAGTGACGAAGACTGTGCTTGCTATGCTGCGGCCAAGTTGAATTGGTGGCACCCTTTACTAGGCGATCCCCGGAAGTGGCAGGCGCGGCCTGTTAGCAGGTAGGTCGAAACTCCCCAAAGACAGAGAACAAGAAGAAGGTGTGGTTATGAAAGAGGAGAGAGTCAAGGAGATCATGGATCGGCTCCTCAGCCTGCTCCAACAGGGAGAGATCCACCAGTACATCGCCAGGACCATCATCCGGCGGGATGCGAAGGACCAGGGGAAACCCAGCGACTCTTGGAGTCTTCTGAACAGGATACTTATGATCCTCAACGGCACGGATGATGCAAGAGGCTATCGCCAGTGGGAGGCAGTAGGCCGACACGTAAAGAAGGGGAGCAAGGCCATATATATCCTCGCTCCCAGAATGATAACTAAGACGATCTCCGAGACGATTATAGATGACAATACGGGTGAAGAGAAGAAGATACAAAAGCAGGTCAAGATCCTGGCAGGGTTCGTAGAAGTCCCAGTGTTCCGACTTGAAGACACTGAAGGTCAGGATCTCCCGCAGGTCAACTACGCTCCGCCAGTTATGCCTCCGCTCTATGGGCTAGCGCAAGAGTATGGGATTGAAGTTAAGTACTTCCCTTTCGAGGCCAAATACTATGGATACTACGCTCCAGGCCGGGATGAAATAGTCCTCTGCACTCACGATCAGGCAGTATTCTTCCATGAGTTCTCTCATGCCATATATCACCGCGCAGTTCGTCCTCTCGCTCCAGGCCAGGATCCCCGGCAAGAAATAGTGGCCGAGACCTGTGCAGCAGCTCTCTGTGTGCTCTACGGGCTCGAAGGTTACATACCTAACTGCCGAGAGTACATAGAGGCTTACGCAAAGAAAAACGTAATTGCGGCTATAGCAGGTGTTATCTCGGACTGTGAAAAGGTGCTTACTGCGATCATGGACTACGCACAGAAGGAGCAGAAAGTGGCCTGACGCAGAGGGGCCGGGGATTGTCCCCGGCTAATGCCCTGTCTGGTCCCAAGGCCAGACAAGGCCACTCAATCCTGGGAGGGGATCAGAGTGATCCGCAAAGGTACTATCAAGGGTTTCTACGGCTCCTGGGGATCGGGACTGGCGACGCTGGTGATCCAAGACGAGGAGACTGGGCAGATAGAGGAAATACCGTGCGATAACGGGGCAACAGTCCGTGCGTTAGACGCGGCTTTCGGTGACGTGATTACGGAGAATCATGCGGTGAATGTTGAGGCCATCAGGGGCAAGGCCATCTACTGGGGGATGGACGACTTCGGCTTAACTCTGGCCTGGATCTTACCTGTTGGTGAGGCCAATGCGGAATTGCGTAAAACGTATAGACGGCAGAGGCGGGGCAAGAAAGAGATAGCTGTGTAATGTTTTCACGAAGTCATTAGGGAGGGAATGAGAATGGGAACCAGGGGAGCCTATGGCTTTAGGATCGATGGCACAGACAAGGTGACGTATAACCACTTCGACTCATACCCAGAGTGGCTGGGCAAACAGGTCGTTGCTTTCATCAAAGATCATAGTGTGGACGAAATGCGGAGCATAGCGAGATCCATTGTCTTGGTCAATGCAAAGACAAAGCCTACGCCCGAGCAGGTCAAAGAATGTGAGCGTTGGACGAATCTCATGGTATCCGAACAGAGTACGGAGGACTGGTACTGTCTCTTGCGGGAGGCTCAAGGAAATCTTGAGGCGTATACGCAGGGGCTGCGGTATATGATGGATTACCACAATTTCCTGGCAGATTCCTTGTTCTGCGAGTGGGCATACATCATCAACTTGGATGATGGCGTGTTGGAAGTCTATCGAGGTTTCCAGAAACGCCGAGACAAAAACCCAGCCAACAGGTATAGGAACCTGCGCTGCCAGTACGACAAGCCAAAGTACTACCCAGTCAAACTCTTGCTAACGTTTGATCTCCAGCGCATTCCAGATGACTGGCTGGAGCGGGTGTACAAGGCGGCTGGCTTAAAGCCCATGAAAGAAGCTGTCTGAACTATGTGCCCTGGCCGGGGGTCTTGTACCCGGCCAGAAAGGGGGTTCCCGAAGTGAAGTGCCAGAACTCGTATGTTGCAACCTGTGGAAGGCAGATCATTAGTCCAGGCTGCTATAACAATGCGGCTGAGTACGTGTGTACAGTCTCGTACAATCATTTGGAATCAGATACGCTGTACCTCTGCAAGTCATGTCGCGATGCGCTTCGTGCAGATGCGAAACGCAATAGTTACTCTTTCAGATCCCGGCGGCTACCTTACTAAACTAACTGAGGCGAGGAAACATGGAAGAACTAACAACCAAGGTAGCACAGCGGTTGCTGCCAGATCCTTGCGACATAGATAGATGGTATCCAGTTGAATGGAACGGACGGAAGTTAGATCTCAAACTTACATGGTCAAAGCGTTACAATCGCAGTTTTGTCTGGTGTCGGTTCGTGGTTGATCGTTATTGCGATGGGATGCGGTCAAATTTGATTTGAAGGTTTATCGGACGTACAGGGAAACATTGAATGGCACGTGGAATGAAGTACGGTAACTTTAAATTGTCGGGGGCCGCGCATCCGAACACGCGGAGAGGGGAGAGATAAGCAATGTCCAAGAAGTTTGTCATGTTCGATGGGACCGTGCAGGAAAGTCCGCTGACTAACGACGATGAGCGGATGGATTACATCGTGCCAGCGGAAGAGATCGAGGAAGTTGTAGATCTATCTAATTGCACGGTCGTGATCATTCCAGGATGTA
>Ga0315298_1003262_pt1 | contig 26177 bp, 20 predicted proteins | sample WHS_1_MG_FD_203077 | JGI IMG/M metagenome (GOLD analysis project Ga0315298, IMG submission 203077) | Extremophilic microbial mat communities from Washburn Hot Springs, YNP, Wyoming, USA - WHS_1_MG | ecosystem: Environmental > Aquatic > Thermal springs > Hot (42-90C) | place: USA: Wyoming... | reverse complement strand
AGATAAGACAGGCGTGAAAAGATGTGTTGAAGTGAAAGGGAAAAAAATTAGCTACGCAGGTAAACCTGTCGACTTAGTTGTTTTTCACGATATCACCCAAAGAAAAGAAAACCAGCGACGCCTCAAAGAGTATTCCGAGCGAATGGAAGCACTTGTTGAAAAAAAATGTAAAGAAATTAAAGAAAAAGAAGAAACGTTCCGCGCAATAACCAACTCCGTTAAAGTCGCCATCATCGTAGTAAACCTGAACGGCGAAGTCGAGTACTTGAACCCCGCCGCCGAACAAATTTTTGGCTACAGCCAAAAAGAGGCAGTAGGCAAAAACGTGCTAAAACTGATTTTGCCAACTCAGCATTATAGTAGCCATCCATCATTTACGGAACTCTGCAAAAGCGGCTGGTTACTTCAAGAGAAAATAATCGAAATTATCGCTCGCAGGAAAGACGGCAAAGAGTTTCCAGCAGAGTTATCAGCAACTCTCACATATTTCAATGGCTCCATTTGCTTTGTGTGCTTACTCAGAGATTTATCAGAATACAAGAAAATGGAAATGCAAATCAAAGAGTCAAAAAAGCGTTATCGAACACTGTTTAACGAGGCGCCATTAGGTATTTTAATTATTGATGAGAATGGGCGAATTGTAGAATTTAATAAGGAGGCGCATCGCCATATTGGCTATACGCGAGAGGAATTTGCAAAATTCACTATAGCCGACTATGAAGCAAGCGAATCGCCTGAAGAAATAAAAGCCCACATGAAACGGATAATGAGGACTGGCTTTGACAAGTTTGAAACTAAATATCGCAGCAAAACAGGCGAGGTCAGAGACGTCATAAACAATGTCCATGTTATTGAACTCGGCGGTAAGAAGTATTTTCAGGTAATAACGCAAGACATCACTGAATTAAAGAGAACTGAGAATGAACTTAGAATGAAGCAAAATATGCTTGAGGCGGTTACGGAAAACATTGGTGCAGGGCTGGCGATTATCAGCAAAGATTACCGTATTTTATGGGCAAATAAGGTTATGAAAGAGGTTAGTGGCGATTGCGAAGGCAAAATATGCTATTCAACGTTTAATAGGCTGACGCATGTCTGCCCCGATTGCGGCGTAAAGAAGATTTTCGAGGAAGGCTTGCCCATTGACGTTCACGTGTACACTAACTGCGACGATAAGGGCAATAGATTCTGGGTTGAGCTTATCGTGACGCCGATTAGGAATGCAGCTGGCGAGGTCATTGCCGCGTTGGAGCTGGCGGTAAACGCGACTGAAAGGAAAATGTTGGAAGACAAGCTAAAGGAGTACTCTGAGAAGCTGGAGCAGCTGGTTGAGGAGAGAACGGCGCAGCTGCGGGAGGCGCAGGCTAAGCTTCTCAAAGCAGAACGGCTTGCGGCAATCGGCGAGCTAGCCGCCATGGTTGGGCATGACCTGCGCAATCCGATGACGGCGATTAAAAATGCTGTTTACTACCTGAAGAAGAAAGGTGCTGCTTGCCCTGATGTTACGCGTGTCGAGATGTTGTCGATGATAGAGGGTGCTATTGAAAGGACTAATAAAATTGTTAACGACCTCTTGGAGTACTCAAGAGACATCCGTTTGGAGCTTCAGCGGTGTACTCCGCGTGTGCTGTTGGCTGAGGCGTTGAAGTGCGTGAGGGTTCCCAAGGCAATTGAGGTTTTGGATGAAACGGCTGATGCGCCTGAAATGTTGGTTGATAAGGATAAGATGCTAAGGGTCTTTGTTAACCTGATCAGGAACGCCGTGAACGCCATGCCCAGCGGCGGCATGCTTAAGGTTGTGAGCCGCTGGAAAGCTGATGCGGTGGAACTTGTTTTCTCTGATACTGGCGTGGGGATTCCTGATGAGGTTAAGGCTAGGCTGTTCAATCCGTTGGTTACGACGAAGGCTCAGGGCATGGGCTTCGGTCTAGCCATATGTAAGCGCATAGTTGAAGCGCACAGGGGCACAATCGCCGTTGAAAGCGCCCTGGGAAAAGGCGCAACAGTCACGATAACATTACCGTTAAAACCAAAAATGGAGGTTGGTGAGGAAAAAGAATGGATAAACCTGCCAGAATCCTCATTGTTGACGACGACGCCGACATACGAGAATCGTTGAAAGCTATACTTTCTGACGAAGGTTACCTTGTTGATGTTGCAGCAAATGGCGCTGAAGCGATTAGCAAAACTGAATCAGCCGTCTATAACGTTGCATTGATAGATATTCGCCTTCCTGACATGGTTGGAACAGAGTTGCTGAATAGAATGAGAGAGACAGTTCCTAAAATGCGCAAAATAATGCTGACAGGATACCCCACGTTGGATAACGCTATTGACGCTGTGAACCTAAAGGCTGATGCTTACCTCGTGAAGCCTGTGAATGTAGAAAAACTTCTGATAACAATTCGTACACATTTAGCACTGCAACAAGCAGAGCGGCGCTACAATGAAGAAAAAGTTGTTGAATTTATAGAGACTAGAATCCGAGAGATTGAAGAAACGCACAGTAGCTGATTCCTCTCTTCACATTTCACGCTAGAAAGAAATGCGGCTATTTTCTTTTAGTGAAATTTGGCGCTAACAACCAATACCTAACAGCTACAAGCAGGGATTATTAGAGTATAGAACGCACATATTTCTCAAATATTGTAAGGCTTAGTGTATGTAATCAACTTTTATTTTTATGCTGTATCCTTGCTCTTGCAAGTATTCTTCAACATTAACAATTGCGGCACGTATTCCACAACACGCCAGTTGCCTAGCCGCGCAACTTTTTAAACATAAACCAGCGCTTGAATGCCCATAGAATCAAGCATGATCAAATTGGTGGTAGAGATAAAAATTGCCGCAAAACGAGCAAACCAAAAAGGAAGGGAATAATGCGGACCCGAAGTGTCAGTGGGGCAGTACCGCATTCCATATTAATGTGGCGTGGCGCCTTTTAGTGCTTTTTCTGTTATTTAATCAACTTTACATTATGGCTTGTTTAAAAGTAGGCTTCTGTAACGTATCTCCGCATCATTCTGTGACTGTTAAAGTAATAGGCAATTTTCCCGATAGAATTCTTCATCGCTCGTATCCATTCATCCCTTTTCGCGTAGAACATGGGCGCAATAATGTATTCCAGCTTATTATACAGATCATCTATCTCTCTACTGTTGCGTTCCTCCTGCGATATGCGCTCTTCTGGATGCGGCCCGATCGACCAGCCTGTTATGCCTTCTATCCAGCCTTCAATCCACCAGCCGTCCAGCACGCTGAAGTTTACCACGCCGTTGTGTGCTGCTTTCATGCCGCTGGTTCCTGACGCCTCAAAAGGCGGATGTGGCGTGTTCAGCCAGACGTCAACGCTGGCAATCACCTTGGCCGCGGTTTCCAGATCGTAATTTTCTAAGTAAACGATTTTGATTTCGTCTTTTAATTTTTGAATGTAGCTGAAGATTTGTTCAATAATTTTCTTGCCTTGGTAGTCTTTTGGATGCGCTTTCCCCGCAAAAATTAGTTGGATAGGCGTTTTTCTGTTTATTCGCCGTAGCCTTTGCAGATCAGAGAATATCAGCGTGGCTCTTTTGTATTCTGTGGCTCTCCGAGCAAAACCAATTGTCAACGTTTCTGTGCTCATGTCGCTGTTGGCGACTTTGTTAATGTGGTCGATCAAAGATTTTTTTGCGTCCTTGTGAGCTTGCCAAATTTCCTCGTCAGGTATCACGTCTACTCGCACAAGCAGGTTAGGCTCGTTTGCCCAGCCTGGCAGATACTTATCGTATAAGCTTCTAAAGCTTGCGCATGTCCAAGTGTAAGAGTGTATACCGTTGGTGATGGCATAGATTTCGTAGCCGGGAAACATTTCCTTTGAGGATTCACTATGCCGTTTTGCTACGCCGTTTATGTAATTGCTTAAGTTAAGTGCAAGCCGTGTCATATTCAATTGGTCTTCGCCGCCTATGCTTTTCAGCACTTCCAACGGGATATAGTCACCTAAGACTTCCTTAACCAGGTCGTAAGAGAATTTATCGTGCCCGGATTCAACAGGCGTATGCGTGGTAAATATGCAGCTTTCCCTAACTTTGTCAACATCCATTTCCCATTGCCGCAGCAATTCTAAGGCAAGAAAGGCGGAGTGCCCCTCGTTCATGTGGTACTTGCGGACGCTTATCCCTAACTTCTCCAGCATCCTCACGCCGCCTATTCCCAGCACGATTTCCTGCTTGAGACGGTATCTTTCATCTCCACCGTAAAGGAAAGAAGTGATTTCCTTATCTTCGCCATTATTTTCCTCAACGTCCGTGTCCAAAAAATAGACCGGAACCACTCCACCTGTTTGGCTCACCGCATTGTAGAGCCACGCTTTGACATGCACATCGCGCGACTGAATCGGCACTGTGACTTCTTCGGGAAGAAGCTGCATGAACTTTGCGGGGTCCCATGGATCTTCGTGCTCTATCTGCTTACCATCTGGCGTCAGTTCCTGTCTGAAGTAGCCTTTTTTGCTGATTAAGCTGACGCCGACCAGAGGCAGCTTCAAATCCGCGCTTGACCGTATGGTGTCGCCTGCGAGGACTCCGAGGCCGCCGCTGTACGTGTGGATGTCATTTGACAGTGCGATTTCCATGGAGAAATATGCAACTTTCTGTTTTGTCTGGTTTTGCATGATTCCAAGCACTTAGTTGTGTAATGCCTAAGTTATTTTTAAAATGTCCTTTATTACCTTGTGCGTCTCAAGCGGCGGTAACATGGTGTTTACAAGGTAGGTTTCGATGTGGCTAAAGAATTCCTTGAAGAACTTTTCTCGTAGCAGGGTTTTTCTTGAATCCTTGACTAACAAGTGTGGATTGCAGAAGCCCGCGCTCTTGATGTATTCGACTGCTTCTGCTGCAGTTAACTTTCTAGTGACTCTGCCATCTTTTGGGTCGCGTTTCAGCAAAATTGCGGTGTCCAGAGGTGTCATGGGAAAAATTTTTCCTTTTCCAACAATCCACCTGATGTTGACGATTGCTCTGCCTCGGGCGTCAAACTCGGCTTTATCCACGAGTGACTTGTATTCTCCCCAGATTTCCGCTATGTCTGCTTGGATGTAAAAGTTTTTTTCAGAGCTAAATGCCACGTTTTGGTCAGCCATGAAACGAACAAAAAACCAGTCGTCTGATATGGCGCGAACGCCCTTTAGCCTCAGCAGCCCATATGTATGCGTGGTTTTGCCTGTTCCAGATGGCGCTATTAGACAGGCGCCTTGGCCACCTATGCTTACGCAGGCGCCATGAACCGAGTTTATGCCATGCTCGTCCTCGAGTATGTCGCCGGCAACGCTTAGGGCTATTGACTTCACCCAGCCGTAATAGTCAACGTTGATTAGAAAGGCTGTTTTCGAGAGCGGATCGTAGAGCACTCGCTGTTTTTCGCCGTTTTCTTGTGTAACAATTAACCTTCCATGAGAGCGCGTGTGCGCTGACATGGGATAAAAGTTTTCTTCCCAGCGATCTTTGATGTATTTGCTGTCTGTTAAGAGTTTTATGCAGCAACCGTATATGTCTGCTCTTTCCTCATAAAGCAAGCGCTCGCCATACTTTTCCATTAACGCGTCTTTATCTTCTATGGAGATGATTTCAACTTCATATTTTGATGCCATCTATACTCGCCTTTCCAATTTGCTTCTAACCAGTTTTCTGATTTCCTCAGCAACTAACACTGAGCCGGAAATAAGGACTATCATCAGCCAGTCTATGGGCGAAAGCGAAATTGTGCCCAGCGCAGTTTGCAGTGGAGGCAACAGCGTTGCAAGAACTTGTAATGACACTGAGGCTACAATACCAGCAAGTAGATACTTGTTGGTGGTTAAGCCAAGTTTGAAAACTGATGTTGTTCTTGATCTGCAGTTAAGAGCGTTAAATACTTGAAACATTGCTATGGTGGTAAAGGCTAATGTTTGGGCTCTTTGAAGTCCGCCATTGTTATAGCCCGCTGTAAACATCCATAGTGTGCCGACAGCCATGAATACGCCTACATAAGCAATATTTAACATAATGTCTCGATTGATTATTCTCTCTTTAGGCTTTCTCGGCGGCTGCTCCATCACGCCTTTCTCTTTTGGCTCCATAGCCAAGAATTTGTCAAGCAACCCGTCAGTTACCAGGTTAACCCAAAGTATCTGAACAGGCGTGAAAATCAATGGGATGCCAGGTAAAAACAGAAGCGCGGCTATTACGGTGATTATTTCACCTGTGTTGGTTGAAACAAGATACTTTACTACTTTTCTGATGTTTTCAAAAACTACGCGGCCTTCTTCGACTGCGTTAACGATGCTTGCAAAGTTGTCGTCGGCCAGAACCATATCCGCTGTTTCCTTTGTCACATCCGTGCCTGTGATACCCATGGCGACGCCTATTTCTGCCGCCTTCAAAGCTGGCGCATCATTAACGCCATCGCCGGTCATAGCCACGATATGGCCCTTCCGCCTTAGAGATTCCACAATTCGATACTTGTGCGTGGGAGACACCCTCGCGAATACTGCGGTTTCATTTATCACCGCGTCAAGCTCATCATCAGACATGCCGTCCAAATCTGCGCCAGTCAAAACCCTATAACCTGCTTCTAAGATGCCTACTTCCTTTGCGATGGCTTCGGCGGTAAGCTTATGATCGCCCGTGGCCATTATTACCTTGATTCCGGCTTTTTTGCATAGCTGCACCGCGGATTTCGCTTCTAGCCTAGGCGGATCCAGCATTCCTGCTAGGCCCACAAAAACGAGTTTAATACGTCCCCGCTGAAGTCCGTCCTTAGCATCCTCTAGTTTCTCCGCGTCTATCAGTTCATAAGCGATGGCCAGCACTCTTAACGCTTCACTAGCCATCCGGGTGCTGACTTTCAAAATTTCCTCCATCCTTTGCGGCGTCAGCTTTTTCTCTTTGCCTTCTTCGAGGATTTCGGAGCACATTTCTAGTACTGTTTCCGGCGCTCCTTTAACGTAGACATGAAGCTTTCCCTCTGAAATTCTGTGGAAAGTAGCCATGTACCTATTTTTGGGATCGAATGGAACTTCGTCAACACGTGGATACTTTGCTTCCAAGTCGTCTTTTTGAAAACCTGCCTTCGCCGCGGCAACAACTAACGCGCCTTCTGTGGTGTCTCCGTAAATTTCCCATTGATATTTTCCATCAAGTTTGTGTCGCCTTAAGCGGGCATCATTACATAATGCCGCGGCTTTGAGCAGAAAACTGAGCGCTTCATCTTTTGCCGTATCGATTGGCTTGCCGTCTAATTCAAAATGTCCTTCTGGCGCATATCCGACGCCGGTTACCGTGACTATTTTGTTGTCTACAAATATTTTCTGTGTGGTCATTTGATTGGTTGTTAACGTTCCAGTTTTGTCAGTGCAGATTACCGTGGCGGAGCCTAAGGTGTCAACAGCTTGTAGCTTTCTGATAATAGCGTTTCTCTTAGCCATTCTGTGCACGCCAATCGCCAGCGTTATCGTAATCACCACAGGCAAGCCCTCTGGAATGGCAGAGACCGCCGCCGCTAACACGAACAGAAATGCGTCGAGAAATTCAAATCCGCGGAGAAGACTGATTATAAGTATTAAGCCGCTTGCTGACAATGCAAGTAATCCCAGTTTTTTGCTTAAGTCTGCTGTTTGCTTCTGAATTGGAGTTTCAGCTTTTTCCGTTTCTTTAATTAATTTAGCTATTTTACCTATTTCCGTTCTCATTCCCGTGGCAACAACAACGGCTTTGCCTCTTCCGCTTGCGACTATGGTGCCTAAAAAAGCCATGTTCGTCCTATCGGCAACTGGCAGGTTTTTCTGTAGAACGCCCACGATTTTTTTAACTGGTGTTGACTCGCCTGTTAACATTGACTCGTCTATTTCCAAGTTTACAGCCTCGAAAATGCGGGCGTCAGCGGGCACTTTAGCTCCAGCATCCAAGCCTATTACGTCGCCTGGAACTATCTCCCTTGTTTTTACCCGCATTTCGATGCAGCCGCTTGTTTCTGGGCAATCGCGAATTACCTCAGCTTCTGGTGCAGCCATGGTTTTCAACGCTTGTAGCGCTGCTTCCGCCTTGTATTCTTGGAAAAAGCCGATAGCCGCGTTCAAAGCGATAACAACAAGAATGACGGCCATGTCCGTGTATTTCTCGACAAAAAGCGAGATTAACGCGGCGGCGAGTAGGACGCCTACAAGCGGGCTTTTCAGCTGCCGCCCAAGCAGCGTTAATTTACTCGTTTTCTTTTCTTCTTCCAACTCATTTGGACCATATAATTGTAGTCTTTTTTCTGCTTCGGCGTTTGTTAAGCCTCTTTCGCTTGTATTAAGCTGCTTGAAGACCTCTTCAACGCTTAGATTGTGCCAAACTGTTTCCTGCGTCACCGGCGTATTCTCCATAAAAATTATGATAAATCGTAGTTATGTTATCTTGTAATTGATATATAAACGATTTTATGCAATTTTCTGCGTTTAATTTATCCTAATCCCTGGCATCAGCTTAAATTTGGTGAGCCTTTGTTGCGAAGTGCTCGTTTAATCATAAGTCTAAAAGCTTAAAAGCAGTTGCAATAAATCAGTTTTAATGGAGCTACTTATGCTAAGTTTGACCATGTTTAGGGAGGTGATTTTTATTGAATTATGAAGAGCGGCTGAAGATAATTGCACAATCGCCTATATCGTTTAATTATTTAAAACGGTTCAATATTGCCGCAGGGGTGCTCCATTTATCGCAGGGAATTTTGATGCTTGCGCTGGGCACTTTGATATCCTGGGAGAGGGACATATACACTTTTTACTTGAAATTTAACATAGGCCCGCCAATTTCTGTTGCTCCCAACCCTCAAGTTCTGTTTACTTTAACTAATCTCGGTGTCATAGTTGCTTCTTTCCCTTTGATGTCAGCCCTAGCCCATTTCATTATAGCTTTCCCGAAAAACCGAGATTACACCGAGAATTTGAAGAAGGGCATTAATCCTTACCGTTGGTATGAGTATGCATTTTCCAGCTCGATAATGATAGTTTTAATTGCAACATTTGTCGGCGTATGGGATTTCTGGTCTTTAGTGATGATTTTCACTTTAAATGCAACGATGATAATGTTTGGCTACTACATGGAAGTAGTGAATCAAAAAGCCCAGAAAACATCCTGGCTCCCGTTCATCTTAGGCTGCATATCCGGCGGAGTCCCATGGGTAGTGCTTTTCGCTTATTTCGTGGCAGCAATCACTTCAACAGGAACAAACCCGCCCACGTTTGTCTATCTAATATTCTTCATTTACTTTGCCATATTCAACGTCTTCGCCTTGAATATGGTGCTGCAGTACAAGGGCGTGGGGCCATGGAAAGACTATCTTTACGGCGAACGCGCCTACATAATATTAAGCTTTATAGCTAAAACCGCGCTTGCGTGGCTAGTGTTCATCGGGATATACGCGCCCTTCTAATTCCCTCTTTTCTTTGCGGTTAGGACGGCAGTTGTTGACTATCCAAATCTGATGTGGGCTACTTCTAGTAATCCCGCGCGTTTTGCGAAAGCGAGTAATCCAGTTCCGTCAATGCTTCAGGATATGGCTCCAGAAATGTTTGCGCAGACAAATAATCTTGTTTGAATCGTATTATCCAAGCTTTCAAGATGCTTAGTAAAGCGCTTAACGGAAGCTGGCCCGCCTTGTATTTCTCGACGCGCTCGATGAAAAAGGCTTTTTCTTCCTTTGAGAGGCTGCCCGAGAAGTAGCCCATAATTTTCAGGAGCACATTCGCATACGAACCTGCACTCGGAGTTTTCGCTATCGCCAGCATCAAGTGCTTCTTATACTCAGCGAAAATTTCCGCAGCTGACTTTCCATGCTGGTTGGCAACTATTCTTCCCATGTATCCAAGTTCTTTCTGGCTGTAAGCCGTTAGCAAATACTTGTTTTCAGAGTGGAAACGGATTAGGTCGCTGATTTTCCCTGCTTTCGCGGCTTCTCTGAAACTTGCCATAGTGAAAAGCTTGGTTAGGAAATGATTGCGGATTTTAGTGTTCATTAATCGCCCTTCGTCTTCTATTGCGAGGCCGGGAAATTTTTGTAGCACCGCCTCTCCGAAGAAGCCTGGGCCTTTGCCGATGGGCGCTGACTTCTGGATGCTCCCGTAGACTTTCACGTTTCTTAAGCCGCTACTTGGCGAGCCATGTTTAAGAATAAAGCCGTCAACTTCCTGTAAAGAATCCAAGAATGACTCAGCGAAGGCGCGCATTTTCTCGGTGAAATCTGCTCCTGTAGCTGGCTGGATTAATCGGCGCTCGCCGTTAACCAATACTATCCGCACTGGTTGCCGTGGGACTCCCAAGCCGATGCCTACTTCGGGGCATACTGGAATAAAATCGACATACGGCTTAAGCTTTTCAACAACTTCGCTTGAAATAATCTGCCCATCGTAACGGACAGGCGCAAAAGTAATACACTCAGATACCACGACTATCGGTCTGGGAAAAACTCTCAATGAGACACCAGAATACACGTTTCACTACATAAAAATATTAGACCAAATCTTAAAATGCTTTCTTAAAGAAACCCTGCTACCTAAACATTATTTTCTCGAATACCTTGCTCTGATTGTTCGCGCGCTGTGGCTATCTAAAGAATAAGGTTTGCCAACATTCGTTCCTTAACTTCCTCAACCACGGCTTTACCTGCCAGGCGCTCTGCTACTTTAAACGCGAAATGCAAGGCAGTTGCCGGCCCCTGGCTGGTAATTACGTTTCCGTCCTCGACCACTAGATTTCTCTGCACCTTTCCGCCGCCCCGTTCAAGCTCCTCCTCCATGCCAGGATAAATAGTGCATTTCTTGCCCTTCAAAATTCCCGCGTCCGCCAGCACCGCGGGCGCAGCGCATATGGCAGCCACAAGCTTGCCAGAATTGAAAGCCTGCCTCACCAGCGAAAGAACAGCAGGGTTTTTTCTCAAGTTAATGTAGCCGGGGTTTCCGCCGGGGCATATTATCGCGTCATAATCCTCTGCTTTCACTTTGTCTATCGAGGTGTCGGGAGCGACTCGCATGTCATGAGCGCCTGTTATCAGCTCTGAAGAAAGCCCTGCAACCACAACTTTAACATTGCACCTTCGGAGAACGTCAATTACAGTTGTAGCTTCAATCTCTTCGAATCCTGGAGCAAGAAGAACCACTGCCTTAGCCATCTCTGAACACCAAAAATAACATTTATCCACTGCTTTACTTAAACCTTCATTCAACGCTTGAAACAGCCAAATCTTAGCACGCAACGGTCACCCACGGAATATAAATAAGCGGAAAACACCTTCGGCTGTAGCTAATGAGCAGCCAAACTTGAAAAATGCATTGATAATGGGGCTGCCCGGATTTGAACCGGGGTCTATAGCGCCCGAGGCTACAAGCCTGGACCAAACTAGCCGACAGCCCCGCAGATGGTTGCAGGTGTTAATTTTCATTTCAGAACTTATAGAAATAAGTATTCCTCAGCCTCTAAACAGTGCAATGTCAAAGTTGGCTTCATGAGGCTTTTCTGTGGCGTTTACGTGGCAGCTTTTGGTGCTGGAGCAACTCTCTTGTGGTATAATCTTGCAGCGATGCAAAATGCCGCGGCAGCTGCGGCTAACCAGAAAGGCCACTGAAAGCTTGTGTACAACGGTATATTTACGGTTGCGCCCTCTGTGAGGTTCTGTGGCAAAGTGGCTGTTGTTGTACCTATTAGCGGCATGCTGATTCCGATTATTGCTTGGACGATCATCGTGGTTGTGATTAAGCCGATGATGAAGAAAATGAGCGTGTACAGCGGCTTTTTGTAGCTGAACCCAAGCAAGTGCTTAGCATAAGATTTAGTTGGAACAAACGAGTAAAGTAGCATTGCAGCGCCGCCGGCGATTAAAGTTAGCAGACAGGAAATATTAAAAGCCCATACGAGGGGTATCGTGAACACGGTTCCTGCAAAACTGAAGTTGGTGTTTACAGGTGAAACATTTGCTTGCAATAAATCTTCGCCAATTGTAAGCTGCCACCATGGCTGCAGCAGCGAGACTGCAACAACCAGCAACGTTATGACCCCGCCAGCAAACCCGAACCAGTTAACCCTTGTCAAAATCGTTTTCACGTTGATCACCGCCTATTTCTGCCTGATTGGGTTTGAAACTTCAATCGTTTGATCCATCTGTAACTGGACGCCCTTAACATCCACTGTGAGACCCACCAGATTAACGGTGACAACCTCTTCATCGGCATGTGCTGATTCGAAGTGGCTTTCCGCCGCTGCCGTCCATGTCACAACAACCGTCAAGGTCTTAGTTTCATTCACATTTATGCTTACAGGCTCTTCGAGGTTTACAGCGCCTAAGTGAAAATTATGCGCGGCGCATTCAACATCTCCAGTGATCGAGTTAATGGTGATATCGAAGGGAAATACATTCTTGAAAGCAATTAGTTGGGTCATCTTTCGCGAAGTAAAATCATACTGCGGCTCACCTACAGGCTCCAGCATAGGCTCCGCAGCACTGCCACTGCTGCTTAGCTTGTTCTGGATTTCTTCTATTTCAGGCGGGATAACCATTCCCAGTAAATTGTCTCGGTGCGCAAGTAAAACTCCCACGATAGGCACAACCGTGATGATCACGGTAACTAAGGTTAGAATTAACCGTACTTTATCCATGTTTTCACTACACTTTTCCAAACACGGTTATTCATAAGCGGCTTGAATTTTTATGGTTTATGTAGCGCTGATAAATAGAAAACTGGCATAAACTGTAGTGACATTTCGCTTCAACTCAAAAATGGCGTGGAATAGTGGTTTTTATTCCTTGTAAGGTGTGCTTAAGACTTCTTTTACTCTGTTGCTTATTACTGGACCAAGCCCGTAAACTGTTTTTGCCCAGTCATCCACGTTGATGAATGCGTTCAACGGCGTTTGATATGCTTTGAGTATGGCAACCGCTTTTTCTCTGCCAATGTTGGGTAAGCTTGCAACAAAATACACTTGTGCATCCGCCAAAGTTTCAGTTTTCTTGCAGGGATGAATCGCTGGCGCCCTTTTCTCCACGATCTGCTCTTGCCGGGCGGCAACATATAGGAAGTCAATTGACTCCTTGTAGGATGTCGTGTTAACCAGTGCTATCCCGTTTTTCGCCAAGTTGAACATGGCGCCCCAAACTGCGGCGGGCTGAATGTGACTGAACTTGTAGATTATTGGCAGGTAACCCTCTAAGAGTATCAGTGCCTTGGGATAGGCTTCCTTAAGCCGGAACAACTGCTCAAAAAGGTAACGCCGCGTGAGCGTGTAAACAAAGTCTGTTACGGTTTTCCTCTCCACCGCGCACTGGTCAGACAGGATATAATCGCCTTTCTCCAGCGTCTCCTTTTTGACGTTAGCTCCGCGTTCGATTAGGCCTTTAACAATCTTGGCGGCAGAATTGGCTTCGCGGCTGTCAACGATGATCGTGGGCTTTTCATCATTTTTTTTATCATTCAGGTAGGGCAGAAGCGTTTCAGCACCAGACATAAACTCAACTCTAAAATTGCGATAAGCATCCCCTGTTTATCTTACTTTCGTTTCCTAAACCTATTTAGCCTGTCCACTTCTGCGTTGCGTTCTGTTAGATCAAAGCCTATATCTATAAGCCACGTATAGTATGTGTAGAAAGCTGGTTCGGAATGAAAAGAAACACAGCCTTTTTCTCTATCATATTCATTTTACTGCTTGCACTCATCATATTGAGCGCCTACATACTTCATCAACCCAGCACTTTAGTGCTCAGAGCAGAGCAACACTGGGAAACCTACGGCGTAGGCGGCACCTGCATCCCCGGGTCACATAACCTCTTTTTAGCCGACGTAGACAAAGACGGCATCATTGAAATCGTGACAGGCGGCTTAATGTATCAAGTGCATGAGGGCGAAAGGCTAACTTTGGAAGCGCCGCTTAAAATCTGGAACTGGAACAGCCAAAATCTTACCCTTGAAAAAAGCCACAAGTGGCCTGGCAACATCGAATGCGTTTACGCGGCTGACGTAGACAACGATGGCGAGGTCGAAATCATCACGGCAGGAAGCGTAATCAATGGAACAAGCTTTTCGAGTGCGCTTAGAATCTGGAGCTGGAACGAAGAGGCATTAACTCTAGAAGCGAGCAGTGAAGGAACATATGGCGGCGCGGTCTTCGCCAGAGACCTCAACAGAGACGGCCTACCGGAAATAATTACGGTCGGCAGAACACGCGTCGCTAACTGGTCAAGTACGCAGCTTGCAATGTGGCAGCTGCGCGACGGCAACTTGACGCTGCTGGGTGAACCGCTACGGTTTGAGGCTAATGTAACCAGCGCCAGCACAGTTTCGGCCTGCGACTTGGACGGAGACGGAGAAATCGAGATAATCACCGCAGGATATTCTGGCAAACTGGAAAACAGCAGCGGCCAACTCCGCATCTGGCACTGGAACTCCGAAGAATTTCAGCTGAAAGCTAATGCCGAATGGCGTTTGGTGGAAGACGGCTACGGTTTAACCATTGCCGGCGGCGTTCAAGGCAACACGGTGGTTAATAACATGAAAGTAGGCGACGTTGACGGCGACGGCACTGCAGAGATAATCACTGGCGGGTTCACTTACGACGGAGAAAGCGTTGCTGCGCAGCTTAGAATATGGACTTGGAATGGCACCACGCTGCTGCTGGAAGGCAGCCAAGAATGGACCAGCGACTACCTTACTGAAGTTAAATGCATAGCATTGGGTGATGTTGACGGCGATTCGCACATGGAGATTGTGACAAGCGGCATAGTTGCTGCTTATGGAAGCTTTAACACAAATCAAACTAAACCTAATCATGCGCAACTGCGAGTTTGGCGTGTGGATGGCAAATCGCTGTTTCTAGAGCAGAGTCAAGAATGGAGTATCGGCGACGGCGTCTGCGCTTGGAATGTTGGCGTAGCCGATTTGGACAAAAATGGAAAAACGGAGATCGTAACTGTTGGGTGTATGGGTATAAGCAACTTGTGTGATCCCGACATGCGCATCTGGTCAATCGCTTCTACCTTGCAGGTGGAATTTGTTATAATCGCACTTTCCAGCGCGGTTATTGTGCTTTTAGTTAGCGCGTACTTTCTGGCTAAAAAGTTTCGAAAAAGGATAAATGCTTTTCCTGAACAGTAACTGTTAAAGGGCACCCTAAAAAATCGTGTTTGGCATCATTCTCCAATGGCCACTATTCATATCGCGTTAAGAACAAAGGTTTCTGTGCTTCTTTACGCCTTTCTTCTAAAGGCACATCCCTCAATGAAACAGCCTCAAAAACCTCATAATGTTCGATAACAATCTCTTTCCGCAAGCGCCTTCCTGGTTCCGTGTCTATTCTAGTTCTCCTCGATTTTCTAACTCGAGAATCCATAAAAAATCATCTTTAATTCCGCGTTCCAAAATATATTATATGATTATTCTTTATTTTAAAAGTTGTGTTTCCCATGATTCAACAATGGCAGCTGTTATAAGTCAAATGGTAGTTAATGTGTTCTATAGCAATCTTCTATGGTCGCTGCTAACGGACTTTGGGGGTTCAAAATAATTATCAATTGCACCAAGGAAACGGGAATATACTAATAAAAAAAGATGGAAGAGAGTTATGGTCCTTTCTTTGTGATTTCCTTCACGATGCCAGCAGCGATTGTTGTGCCCATGTCTCTGACGGCGAAGCGGCCGATTTCTGGAAAGTCATTGTAGGTCTCTATGGCTATCGGGCGCAGGGGCTCCATTCTTACCCATGCGGCGTCGCCAGTCTTAATGAAGCTGGGTTTTTCTTCGACGACTTGGCCTGTACGTGGATCAATTTTCTTCAGCAGCTCCGTGAATCTGCAAGCGATTTGTCCTGTGTGATAGTGAAGAACTGGCGTGTATCCAGCAGCTATGGCGGTTGGGTGATAGATCACGATAATTTGCCCGATGAACTCTTTAGCCACGGTTGGTGGGTTATCCACTGATCCTGCTACGTCTCCACGGTGAATGTCAGTTTTAGCTATGCCCCTCACGTTCATTCCGATGTTGTCGCCCGGCTCAGCTACGGGTATTCTGGTGTGGTGCATCTCGATGGATTTCACTTCAGCGGTTTTATTAGATGGCATAAATATGAGGTTCATGCCTTCTTTGAGTATGCCTGTTTCAACTCTGCCTACAGGAACTGTGCCTATGCCCGTGATGCTGTAAACGTCTTGTATGGGAATTCGCAATGGTTTGTCAACTGGTTTAGGCGGTACTTCTAGGAGGTCCAGTGCTTCAATCAGGGTTGGCCCATTGTACCATGGCATTTTGTCGCTCTTCTTGATTAGGTTGTCGCCTGTCCATCCTGAAACTGGCACAAAGTTGATTTTTTCAACTTTGAAACCAACCATCTTTAGCATGCGTGCGACTTCGTTTTTAATTTCTTCGTATCGTTCCTTGCTCCAGTTGACTGTGGTGTCGTCCATCTTGTTGACGGCTACGACTAATTGGCGGACGCCAAGTGTGAAAGCCAGAAATGCGTGTTCGCGTGTTTGGCCTCCTGGACCGATTCCTGCTTCGAACTCGCCTTTTTTAGCTGAAACAAAGAGCACGGCAGCGTCAGCTTGGCTTGCGCCTGTAATCATGTTCTTGACGAAGTCTCGGTGTCCTGGTGCGTCTATGACTGTGAAATAGAATTTGTTGGTTTCAAACTTTAGGAATCGGAGGTCAATGGTTACGCCTCTTTCGCGTTCTTCTTTGAGGTTGTCGAGAACCCATGCGTATTTGAAGGTGCCCTTGCCCATTTTTTCAGCTTCTTCTTTGAATTGTTTGATTGTTCTTTCGTCGATGGCGCCGGCTAAGTAAAGCAGGTGCCCTGTTGTGGTGGATTTTCCGTGGTCAACGTGTCCCATGATTACGATGTTCATGTGTGGTTTTGTGCTTTTGCTCATTTTTCTTCCTCTATTTTATTTTTCCTTAAATTTTAGTGCGTTAACACAACTATTCTTCCAATTATTTTAATCTTATCATATGAATTCTGCGTTTATCCTCTAGAAGTTGATTTGCGAATCATTTTAAGGTTCTTGGTTATTTATCATATTTCGCTACAAAGCTGAAATAATACTGCACGGCTAGAAATTGTATTAAACTTGTTTTCGCTTGATATTAGGCTGAAGAATTATGCCGACAAATTTGCCTCCTGAAGCCAAGGACAAATGGGCCGAAGTTGAAGCCACACGGAATCCGCGTGAGAAGCTCCAGCGAATGCAAGAATTCCTCAGTCTAGTGCCTCAGCATAAGGGTACACTTAAGCTTCGAGGGCAGATTAAAAAGAAAATTGCTGTTTTGCGCCGGGAGCTGGAAGAGCGGAAGGCTAAACGCGCTGGCAAAGGTGGCCCAAAATTTTTTATCGAGAAAGAAGGCGCGGCGCAAGTGGTGCTTTTGGGCTTGACGAAAGTTGGCAAGAGCTGCCTATTGACGGCTGTGACAAATGCAAACGTGTCGGTGTCAGCGGCGCCTTACACTACACGGGAACCTGTACCTGCAGTTATGAATTTTGAGGATGTACAGTTTCAGCTGGTTGAAGCGCCTGCACTGATGGAAGGCTCAGCTGACGGGCGAGCTTGGGGTTTGCAGTCGCTTGCTTTGGCAAGAAATGCGGACGGATTAATTTTGATGGTGGATTTATCTTATGATCCAGTGGCGCAGTTAAGCCTTATTCTCGGCGAGTTGGAGAAGGCACGGTTGCTTGTGAGTAAACCTCGAGGCAGAGTGGATGTTGATAGGCGTTATATGGGTGCTGGCTTGCGCATAATTGTGGTTGGAAAACTTGTTGATTGCACAATGCGTGATGTTGAAGCGCTTTTGCGAAGCTATCGCATCAACGATGCAATTGTGAAGATTTCTGGAGAAGTTACTTTGGACGATGTTGAAGATGCAATCTTTGAGAGCACCACGTACAAGCCAGCAATTGTGGTTGCAAACAAGCTGGATGTAGCTGGCGCGGATGTGAATCTTCAGCGGCTGGTGAATTCTGTGGCTGGCCGCATGCCCGTGATTGCGGTTTCTTGTGAGAAGCAGATGGGTTTAGAGCAGCTTGGCAAGGTTTTGTTTGACACTTTAGGTGTGATTCGTGTTTACACGAAAGAACCCGGCGCAAAAGAGCCTTCACAGCGTCCGTTTACGTTACGGCGTGGCGCCACAGTAGCAGATCTAGCGAGAAGTATCCATTCAGATTTTGAGCGGAATTTTGCTTACGCCAGAGTGTGGTCTGATCGTTTAGCGTTTAGTCCTCAAAAAGTTGGGTTGGGTTTTGCTCTTGGAGATGGGGATGTTGTAGAGATTCACGTGCACTAACGTGAGGACTGCGCGATCCGTTCTATTTCGTGGCGTTTAGCGACAGCAGCACTTTTGATGTCGTTGTTTGCAGCGAGAATTAGTTCCTCTGCAAGGGTCTCATGTATGCTGCGTGGGTTGTTAATCGAAGCAGCACGCGCCGCTTCAGTAATATGCCGTAATGCTAAGTCTATGCGGCGCTGCGGCGAGACATCGACGCTTAAGTGATAAACAACTCCACCGTAACTTATTCGCGTCGTGTCTTCACACGGTGCACTGTTTTCAACAGCACGAACAAGTACCTCTATCGGATTTCTTCCGGTACGCAAATGAATTATCTCAAATGCTTGCTTGACTATGTTGGTTATTTTGGCTTTTTTACCTGCATTCTTACCTGGACGCATTAGGTTATTGATTAGTCGCTCAACAATGTTGACATTTGCTTTTCGAAAGCGTTGATGTTCGTGACGCCCCATGCTGTGAGGAACAACCATCGGCGTCAGGTTTAAGTAACGCTTTAAGCCAGGGTCTTTAACCTCTATACCTTCAAAAGACCACTTTTGGAAAAGTTTTATCTCTTTCTTTGCTGTGCTCACATGGCTCACCGTGCAGGCTTTTGTTTGCGTCCATAGACAAGTTCATTTAATGATACACCGTTGACCATGATGACTTTATATCGGACACCTGGAATGTCGCCCATGGCTCCGCCTCTTGTGCCGCCTATGCCTTCGACGATCACTTCATCGTGCTCATCTACAACGTTAAGTGCGCCGTCTCCTGGCAAGAAAGCCGTTATTACACGCCCATTTTTGATGAGTTGGGTTCTGACACATTTGCGTATGGCACTGTTGGGCTGCTTACTTTCAACGCCAACTTTTTCTAAAACTATTCCGCGGCTCATTGGAGCGCCCTGCAGCGGATCGACTTTCTCGTCTAAGCGAAGCATACGGCGGTTATAGTAGCGATCTGACCAACGAAAACTGGTCCGTTTCTTTTTTAACTGCCTTGCGGCGAATTCGCCTCTTGGAGACTTGGAACCCATTCGATTATATCCTCTTTTGCACAGCATAAACACCAACACACATATATAAACAAAACGAACCAGAAAACGCGGTTCATTTGAACCAGCAAAAGGTGATTCACATTCAGCACATCAATAAACGACAACACTCCCAGCAGAGCACAAAAAGCCATTCCAGAACAATTTCCAGTTTGCCCTCAAATAGTTCACAAATAACGCAATTCCCATTTCCAATAGCTCTCAGCACTTCCTTGATTAGCGCCTTCATATTTGCCGCATATTAGCGATTCAATGCAGAAACCTATAGAGGGGCTATCGCCATTGGTGCTTGCCGCACCCAAAGCATATTGATTTTCCTTTATGCAAGGGGGGCTGCATGACGCAATCAGCATACCAATGCACAAGGCGTGCATGCGACAAGAGCATACTTAAAGGTTTAAAGGCATTGGTTGCCTATTCTACTACAGGCGATGGCTTGTGAAAGTGGTTTTTTGGCTTTTGGACATTAACGCTGAAATGCGAAATGGCACGGCGGAATTGTGGCTTTGGGGAATTACGGGAAACGGTGAGAGAGTGCTTATTATTGACAGGAATTTCGTTGGCTACTTTTATGCTCTGATTGCAGAAGGCTTTGAACCGCAAAAAGTTGCGGATGCAATCAGCAAAGCGTATGGCGCTGCAATAGTGCGGTTGGAGATTGCGCCGCGCAGATTCTTCGGGAAACCTGTGCGAACAGTGAAGGTTTACTGCAGAGGCCCAGAGGAAATTGCGAAGTTGGTAAAAGCGTTTCGAACATTCGAAGGCATCCAGGAATGCCTTGAAGATGATATTCGCTTCGCTATGCAATATTTCATCAGCAATAACGTGGTTCCGTGCGGATGGCATGAAATAGAAGTTGCTGAAGAGGAAAATACCATCGGTGTCCGAGCAGACAGAATCTACTCAGCAAAGTCAACGCCAAAACTGCTGGACAGACACGATGTGCCGCCATTGCGTATCCTCGGCTTCTCGATGGCATGCTACAGCCGTGAGGGCTCGCCAAAACCAGACAGAAACCCAGTTGTGATACTCTCAACGGCAACAAACGCTGAGGAAGAAAAGCAGTTCCTCGCAGACGAGGACAAAGACGACAAACTGCTGCTGGAGCAATTCATAAGCTACGTCAAGCAATTCAACCCAGACATCATCGTGGGCTACGGCACAAACACTGTGGACTGGCCTTACCTAAAGGAGAGAAGCAGAAAACTTGGACTAAAGCTGTGCATTGACAGGGCATGCGCTGAGCCGCACACCAGCGTTTACGGACACACTTCACTAACAGGCATAGCTAACCTGGACCTCGCTGACTTCGCAGATGAATTCCCAGATATCAAAGTCAAAACACTTCAGAACCTTGCAGACTACTTAGGCGTCATGAAAACCGCGCGGCACCCGATAATAGAAGACGTGGACTTCGCGGATTACTGGGATGACAAGCAAAAACGTGAAGCGCTCAAAATCTTCGCCAGAGAAAACGCGCGTAGAATCAAAGGCGTAGCTGCAGCGCTCTTAGACTTCGCCATCCAACTCTCAAACCTCGTATGCTTGCCCCTAGATCATGTTATGACTGCGGCGGTAGGCTTCCGAGTAGAATGGTTCCTCATAAAACACGCGCAGAAAATCGGCGAGCTCGTGCCCAAAAGAATCGAGCAGCCCTACAGGCCATACGCTGGCGGCATCGTGCTCAAACCGCACGCTGGGCTTCACACGAACATTGCAGTTTTAGACTTCAAATCCATGTACCCAAATATAATGATTGCCTACAATCTTTCCCCAGACACCTATATCCCGCCAGCAGACCCAGAGCCGCCGGACGGCGTGTTTGAAGCACCGGAAGTTAAGCATAAATTCCGAAAACAGCCAGCAGGCTTCTACAAAGAAGTGCTATCCTACTTAATTAGTGTGAGAAGCGAAGTCCGCGCCAAAATGAGAACGCTAAACCCGAAAAGCGTTGAATATCAAGTTTTGGATGCAAGGCAGAAAGCGGTCAAAGTCATCACAAACGCCGCCTACGGCTACGCTGGTTGGATAGGCGCAAGATGGTACCGCAAGCCAGTAGCAGAAGCAGCCTCAGCATGGGGCAGGCATACAATCCTCGCCGCTATCAAAATGGCTGAAGAAAAAGGCTTAAAGGTCATCTACGGCGACACAGACAGCCTATTCGTAACATACGAAGAAAAGAAAACCCAAGAACTGGCTTCGCAAATAAGGAATGAATTAGGCTTAGAAATTGAATTGGATAAGATTTATACGCGTATTTTCTTTACTGAGGCAAAAAAGCGCTACGCTGGGCTCCTCCCTGACGGAAGCATAGACATCGTTGGCTTAGAGGTTATTCGAGGAGACTGGGCAGAAGTTGCCAAAAAAGTGCAAGAACACGTTCTGGAAACAATTCTGAAAGAGCAAGCACCCGGCAAAGCAGCTGATTATGTACGTAGTATAATTGCCGATTTGAGGCAGAGGAAAGTGCCGTTCCGCGACCTCATCATCTGGAAAACCCTCACAAAGCCTGTGGAAGAGTACAAGATAAAGGCGTCACATGTAGAAGCCGCGAAGGCATTAAGACGCAAGGGTTGGGAGATGACTGTAGGCGACAAAGTGGGCTACGTAATCTTAGCCGGTGAGGGACGCTTATACGACAGGGTAAAACCATACGTCTTCGCCACTTATGATGAAGTAGACACTGAATATTACATAACCAAGCAAGTTGTGCCCGCAGCCGCCCGCGTGCTGGAACTCTTCGGCATAAAAGAAGAGGAATTACTAAAGCCATCAAAAAAAGATAAGGACACACGAAGCCTAATGGACTTTATACGCGATTAGCTTGGAATAATGTCTTTGAAAGTTAAAAGCTCCACGTTCAACGCGGGTTTAACGGCTTCTGAAAGGCGGGAAGCAACTATACGCTTTATGTTCTTTTCACTGGCCATATCCACAATCCGCTGAGTGATAATGCCGTCAAAAACCACAGTGTCGATGCCGCTTACTTGCTGGAGTCTTTCAGCTAACTGGCTAACGGGTAACCGTTCAACCGGCTCAGGCTTCTCGTTTAGAAGAACCGCCTCAAGCGTGCCCTGCAGCTCCTTTGCCGTCTCAACAATTTCAGCAGGCACCTCAAGTTTAGGCCGCTCTTTCTTCGGCTTCAAAATTTCAGATACTGGAACTCGAGCGGCTAAGGCTTCATAAATCTCTTTGCAGTTACATTCTTCAATTTCTTTGCCTCTTGGCGCACGGCTAACATAACGGATATTCGTAACCTGCAAGAGCTCTTTAAGAATTAAATCGCCACCGCGGTCGCCGTCCAAAAGCGCAGTAGCCTCTTTTTCTTTGGTAAGCTTCTTAATTGATTCTGGAACCTTTGCGCCTTCAAGTGCAACAGTATTCATAATCCCGCAGCGCATCAAGTTTATTACGTCCGCGCGGCCTTCCACAATTATAATTTCCTTTGCGCTCTCCAATTCTGGACCAGCAGGAAGCTCTTCAGGCCCGTATTTCTCAACCTTACCGATTTTCATGGTATCAGAAATCTGTTTATAGACCTCGTCAACAGTGGGCATGGACTCGATATTCCACTTGTGCAGAATCTCCTTAGCACGATCAATGATCACTTTGCGTCTTGCTTCTCGCACGTCTTCAACTCTGTCTAGAACAACCTTGGCCGCGCAGGGCCCAACACGGTTTATGCTTTCTATGCTTGCGGCGATTAATGCAGTGCTTACTCGATCTAAGCTTGTTGGAACCGTTATTGTACCCGTGGTTCGGTCATTTTTTGAGTGCAAATCAATTTCTATTCTACCTATGCGACCTGTTTTCTGCAGTTCTCGGAGATCAAGTTCTGGTCCGAAAAGTCCTTCTGTTTGGCCAAAAACTGCTCCTATAACGTCTGGTTTTTCCACAACGCCTTCTATTTCGAATTTGGCGTGTATGATATATTTTATGGTGAATGTTTGCGATGATCCCGTAAGCGTACACCTCCAACGTGTAAGTTATTGAATTAGGGTTAATCACATGACACGAATTACTTTTCGCGTAACATGAGATTATTGGATATTACTCTATATTACATTTACGTAATTTGTATGCTTGCTCTTTAAGGTTTCTGAAGCAGCAATTCAGAAAAACCTTTAATCAGAAGTTTGACTCTACTGTGGCTTTGATTTTTTTTAATTCCATGCGGTATTGCTTGTCTGCATCTATATGGTAAATGATTTTCAGACAGAAGTTGGGTTTAGTCAAAAGTTTTATGAGTAGAGAGCTAAAAATAGACCAGAGAAGGAAAAAACATGGTTTATTGCATTAAATGCGGCGCTAATAACTCGGAAAATAGCGCATTTTGTATTAATTGCGGTGCACGCCTTTACGGTGTGAATGCTGAAGGCGAATTTTACTGGAGACATAGACATCGCACAGGCGATTACTACAGTTTTCATCGCAGAAGAGGCGCACTTACAACTTTGATTGTTGGCATAGCGATTGCCTTTCTCGGGTTTAGTTTGTTGCTGGGCGAAGCTTTCAATATACGTGTCCCGTGGTGGGAAATTATCCTGATTCTCATAGGTGCTTGGCTGATAGCACGTGCAATAGTGAGAATGAAGCGTCGTAGCTAGGTTTTAAGCATCTCTTCATAGGAGAATAATAGGCTAAATCTTAAGTGCTTAGTTCTCATGCTATGCCGTTTTTGGCACGCAAAAAAGTTATATTAATTGCCGCTGAAAAGGGTAGGTTATTACGGGGGAAACTCATGGTTAAGTACATTTTTGTTACTGGCGGCGTGTTAAGTTCTGTAGGTAAGGGTATTCTAACCTCTTCTATTGGCAAGATGCTTCAAGTAAGAGGGATAAAGCCCACTGTCATAAAAATTGATCCCTATGTGAACGTTGACGCAGGAACTATGAATCCTTACATGCACGGCGAAGTCTTCGTTACAGACGACGGCGGCGAAACCGACCTAGACTTAGGATGGTATGAACGATTTCTGGACTTAAGCCTAACACGAGAGAACAACGTAACCACAGGACTCGTGTATAAAACGATAATTGAGAAGGAACGGCGCGGCGACTTCCTGGGGCGGTGCGTCCAAATTGTGCCGCATGTAACTAACGAAATCAAGCATCGCATAAGAAGCGTGGCGAAAACTTCTAACGCTGAGGTTGTCTTAACTGAGGTGGGCGGCACAGTAGGCGATATTGAAGGTTTGCCTTTCTTGGAAGCTATACGACAGATGCGCTTAGAAGAGGGTTTTGAAAACACCTTGTATGTTCATGTCGCATTGGTTCCAATTTTGGATGTAACTAATGAAATGAAGACGAAGCCGTTGCAGCACAGCGTAAACGAGTTAAGACGTATCGGTATCCAACCAGACATAATAGTGGCGCGAAGTCCCAAAATGATTGATGCCGAAACCTTGCGGAAGATCGCCCTCTTCGGAACGATTCCGGAAAATGCAGTTTTCTGCTCATATAATGTTGAATCCGTTTATCAAGTGCCACTTATTCTTAACAAGCAGGGAATGGGCGACTTTATCTGCCAGCGATTGGGCTATAACTGCAATATTCAGGACTTCCAAGAGTGGCAGCAATTTGTAAATGCACTGCTAAAACCTGAGCATGAAGTTAATATCGCGTTGATAGGCAAGTATGCTGGGCTAGCAGATAGTTATGTGAGCATGAGCGAAGCCCTGCGCCACAGCGGAGCGGCATGCAAAACACGCGTATGCATCACGTATTTGGAAGCAGAAAAGCTTGAGCAAAACCCAGAGTGCGCAAAAGAGCTGGCAAACTTTGATGGCATCTTTGTGCCCTATGGTTTCGGTCCCAGAGGCACTGAAGGGAAGATGACCGCTATAAAGTTTGCGAGAGAAAACGATATACCCTTTCTCGGCATCTGCTATGGTTTTCAGTTGGCAGTCATCGAGTTTGCTCGAAACGTCTGTGGCTTAAAAGATGCAAACAGCATTGAGATTAATCCTGATACGCCTCATCCAGTAATTGCCCTCATGCCTGAACAACGTGAGGTGAAAGACAAAGGCGCCACCATGAGATTAGGCGCGCATAAAGTGATACTGGAGCCAGACACTATGGCGTACCGTTTGTATAAATGCAGGGAAATCTATGAAAGACACCGCCACAGATATGAAGTCAACATAGACTACTTGAAGATTTTGAAGGAAAAGGGCTTATGCTTTTCGGGCAAGAGCGCGGACGGCAGAAGAATGGAAACTCTGGAACTATCTAACAATTACTTCTTCTTTGCGTCGCAGTTCCATGGCGAGTTCAAAAGCCGTCTCGGTAAACCATCACCAGCGTATTACGGCTTCGTCAGCGCGTGCTTAAGCAGAAAACTCGGAAAACCGAAACCTATTTTCGACTAGTTTTTACTTTATTTCGACATATGTTTAAAGGCAAGATAGGACAGGATTCTTCGCAGCAAGTGAAGGGAAATCCTTGAGTAATAATGAAGCAACTATAACCAAGTTTCGCAATAGGCTTGAATCCGCTGATAGTTACGCCGAAGTTTGGCAAGTCGTCAAGGACACAGTTGAGTTTTCGCTCGGCAAACGAGGCGGAAGCATGATGCTTTTTCTGGACGATTTACCACTGCAACTTGGCGCTTACCACCCCATTGGAACAAACAACATAGTATTGAACAGAAGGTTAGTTGAGATTGTCGAGGCATCACTAAGTTCGAAGCAAGTGGTAAACGCTTTAGTTTACAACCTTCTACTCCACGAGTATTTGCATGCGCTAGGCGAATTATCTGAAACAGCAGTAAGACGCAACGTCGTTAAAGTTGCCCAGAAATGCTTCGGCGAAAAACACATCTCAACAATTATCG
>Ga0315298_1003258_pt1 | contig 26193 bp, 20 predicted proteins | sample WHS_1_MG_FD_203077 | JGI IMG/M metagenome (GOLD analysis project Ga0315298, IMG submission 203077) | Extremophilic microbial mat communities from Washburn Hot Springs, YNP, Wyoming, USA - WHS_1_MG | ecosystem: Environmental > Aquatic > Thermal springs > Hot (42-90C) | place: USA: Wyoming... | reverse complement strand
CCCCACCAAGACACGTTCCCGCCCCCTGCAGGGGGCGGGCCAGGGTGGGGGTATCCGCCTTGCAACCCTGGTGCCATAAGGCTCAACATCACCATGAAGGCCTACTGGGGCAAGCCGTCGAGCGGCAGCGTTTCCCACGTCGCGCCATCATCGTGGCTCACCAGGAGGGAGTAGCGCGGGCAGGTGATCACCTCCCAGAACGACGCCAGGGCCAAGAGCGAGCGCGGCTCGCGCGCGTCCACGGCCAGGGGCCGCGTGTACCCGACTTGCTGCGCCGCCTCCGGCAACGAGGCGGTAATCGCCTCCCAGCGGATGGTACGGGAATCGGTGGCATCCGCATTGGCCGAGCGCAGCAGCATGGCCTTGCCGGTGGGGCGCGAGGGAGCGCAGCCCACGTAGAGGAGGCCGGCGTTGGGATCATAGGCGATGCCATCTGGGTAGCAGCGATCGCCGTCTGCGCTTGGCTGGTAGGCCCCCAGGTCCAGCGGCTCCCAGTGCCCGTCGCGGCCGCCCCGGTAGAGCCGCGGGGCCTGCCCGGAGTAGCGCGCGCCGACCAGCGCCCAGAGCACGCTGGGGTTCTTCGGGTCGACCAGAATCTGCTCGGCCACGCCGCCCAGCTCGATGCCGTAATCGGCCTTGCCCCAGGTGCGGCCGCCATCCTCGCTCTTGACGATGACCGCGTCCATGTCGCTCTTCCAGAACACGCCCGCCCAGAGGACGTTGGCATCCTGCAGGTCTACCGCGAGGGTCACGGCGTAGAGGGTGTTCACCAGCTCCCACGGTCCCTCGCCCTGCCGCCGGTAGATGCCCTCGTGGGCCACGGCGTACATCGTCTCGGGGTGCCGATAGTCGACGGTCACCTGGAGGAGATGGGCATCCGCCGGCAACCCGGCGAGGCTTTCCGCGCTCCAGGTCTTGCCCCGGTCGGCGCTGCGGTAGAGGCGCCAATTGTGCACCAGGTAGTAGAGCGGCGGCTCGTCGGGGGTGACGACCAGGCTGTAGACGAGAAAGGCGGCCTCCGGCGGGCAGGGTGTGGGAAATGGGGACGCGATCGCCGCCACGGTCGGTCGCGGGGGCGGCCAGCCCTCCGGGAGCGGTGTCGGCGGCGGCGACTGCGGTATGGTCGGCCTGCCGCTCACGGCGGGGGTGACGATCGCCGTGGCGGTGGCGGCAGGTTCCGGAGTCGCCGTGGCAGGAGCCGGGGTCAGGGTTGGCACCCTGGTCACGGTCGCCGTGGCGCTGGCTGCTGGCGCGGTAGCCGACGCGGCAGGCGGCGGTGTGGCGGTTGGCGCCGAGGTACAACCCACCAGCATGGCCATGAGCACCGCCAACGCCAGCGGCACAAAACAGCGTGAGCCAGACATCGGTTTCACCCTTGTTCTCCCTTCTCGACGCGCTCGGCCTCGATGCAGAGCGCCGGGCAATCCGTTCAATCCGTTCCCCTAATCCGTTGGCAGCCCCTCCCCGACGCGCAACACGAACAGGCCGCTCAGGCTCGTCGCCACGTATACCTTGCCATTCGCGATGCTGAGCGCCTGGACGGTGCCGGCGCCGTGCATGTCGAGGCAGGCGAGCGGCTTAGGCCGGCCGGGGTCGGCCACGTCATAGGCGTAGACGGCCTCCCAGGTCGCGACGCAGGCCAGGCCGTCGCCCGCGGCCACCAGTGAGGCGCCGCGCAGCGCGATCTGCCCCACGGCCAGCGGCTGCCCGGCATCGTCCAGGCGCAGGATGGTCGCGCCCTGGCTCGTGGGCACGTAGACGAGTTCGCCGGCCACGGCGACGCCGAAGGCAGCCTGCCCATCCGGCGCGTACAGCGCCACCTGGCGCGGCTGCGTCGGGTCGGCAATGTCGACGATGCGCAGGCCCTGCTTGTCGTCGGCCACGCAGGCGTGGCGCCCGACGACGGCCACGCCGCGCGCAAAGCCGGGCGCCTCGAAGGCGCCGACCTCGACCGGGTGCGCCGGGTCGGCGACGTCGATGACGCGCAGCCCCTTCTCGCCGTCGGCCAGGTAGGCGGTGTGCCCGGCGACGGCGAGGGCCAGCGCGTTGCCCGGCGAGTCGTAAAAGCCGACCTGGACGATCTGGGCCGGATCGGTCACGTCAAAGACGCGCAGGCCGGCGCGCTCGGCGGGGCCCCAGGAGCCGTCTGCGACCAGGGCATAGGTCTCGCCCTGGAGCAGGGCCACGTCGTAGAAAAAGCCCGGGGCGCCGCCCGAGCCGAGCAACTGCGGCGCGGCTGGGTCGGCCAGGTCCAGGATCTGCAGGCCGGCCTTGTCGGCGGCGACGTAGAAACGGGAACCGGCGGGGGTCAGGCGGTAGATTTTGCCGTCGTGCGGCCAGCCCATGGGTACGCGTATCTCGAAGCGCCCCAGCTCGTAGGGACCTCGCGAGCTGGCGAGGTCGATCGTGTGCAGGCTGCCGAGGTGGCCATCGGCAAGCGACCCATCGCCCGCCCGCGCCTGCTCCATGGTGTAGCCAAGATCCTTCTCCACCGCCACGAGCGCACCCGGGCCAGCAAACGCGGTCCGCCTCACTTCGCGCAGCTGAGCGGGGTCGCTGAGGTCGAGGACGACCAGATTGCCACCGCCAGCCAGCGTGAGACGGGCGTTGCCGCTGGGCACGACCTGCGCGAGGCGGCCGAGCGCGTAGCTGCTCACCTGGACGGGATGAGCGGGGTCGGCCAAGTCGAGCGCGCGCAGCTCGTTGCCCTGGGCCACGATCCAGGCATAGCCGCCCTGCAGGGCGATGGGAACCAGGGGATAGCTGCCACTCGGCTGCTGGGCATGCAGCGCCAGCTCGCGAGGATGGGCCGGGTCGGCCACGTCGACGATGCGCAGGTCGCGGTAGGGATAGTTCACATAGTCGCCGCCGCTGAGCAGGGCCAGGCCGCCCTGCACCACTAGCCGCTCCAGGCGCCCCGGCGTGTCGAAATAGCCGGCCAGGGCGGGATGGGTGGGGTCGGCGACGTCGAGGATGTAGAGGCCGTCGTCGTTGCCCAGGTAGAGGTAGCGGCCGTCCAGGGCCAGGCGGTGGCCCCAGCCGAGGGTATCGTAATGGCCGACCTCGCGCAGCGCGTCCGGCCCGACGAGGGCGACGACGTGCAGTTGGCCGGCCAGGTCGACGGCGTAGGCATAGTCGCCAGCCATGGCCAGGCTGACGATGCGGGCCAGGCCGGTCACCACCTGGCCCACCAGCCTGGGCTGCGCGGGCTGTGCCAGGTCGAGCAGCAGCAGCCGCGGGCCAACGCTCAGGCAGGCGCGGCGGCCCTGCACGGCCACCGTCCCCATCTCGCCACCCGCCAGGCCCAGCACCTCGAGACGGCCGGGCAAATCCGGGCAGAGGGTGAGCGGCTTGGGGGCCGCGACGATGGGCGCCACGGTCGCGGCGGGGACGGCGGGCGCCAGCGGCGAGGCCGTTGGCCTGGCTGTGGGCCCGGCGGTCCGGCTGGGCGCAGCCGAGGGCGCGGGCGGCGCCGTGGGCGTGACGGACGCCGGCGCAGCGGCAGGTGCGCTCACCGTGGCGGTTGCCGAAGGCCAGGGCAACGCCACCTGTGCTGGAGGCGCGGGCGTATTCCGTGCGCCGCCGCAGGCGAGCTGGCTCACCAGCAGCGCCAGCAGCAGCAACGCAGCAACCGCTACTCCGCACCAGCGCTGCCATTTCGATGTTGCTCCATGCTGTCTCGGCATCTCATGCCTCCAGAGTCGACAAGTTGGGGCCGCAGCACTCTGCCTAGAATGGCTCAAAGCTCTGTAACATCTGCTGGAACCAGGGGACGGCCGTGGCATCGCACTGGTCAGGGCCGGCGACCTCGAAAGCGAGCATGTAGAGCTGCTTGCCCGCGATAAGGTGCGCCTGTTGAGAGCGCTGGGTGCTGCACGGCTGTTGTTTGGCGTCGCTGTAGCTGTAGGCGATAAGCGCCGCGGGGACCCCGTTGATGGTGAACTCCTGGATCTCGCTCCAGTCCGAGAGCCCCGGATTCTGGCGAACGGTCGCTAGAAACGAGGCGGGCTGAATGGCGCGTCCATCCATGCCGACGGGCGCTTCCCGCTTTCCCACTCGTACCGTATAGGTCGTCTGGTTGTCGGTGAGGGTGAAGGTGGTCTGCCCGGACTGGTCGGTGGTGATGGTGGCGCCGGCAGGGTAGCGCAGACGGTAGCGTCGCTCCGTGTCTTCGTAGGAGGGCCAACTGCTGACATCGGGCCGCGGCAGCTCGGGGTTGGGCAACAGCGTGCCGGCGTCGGCAGCATGCGTCCAGATCGTGAGGGACCAGGATGGAGACGACTTGCCACCTGACCGGATCACGTACGGCGCAAAATGGTACTGCCGGCCCGGCTCCACCGGAACGTTATTGAAGACCCAGCGCGGAAAGGTCTGGCTGTTGGCCGTATACGTGGTCTTCTCTGGGAGGAGATCACGCTGCAGCGCTAACGGATCGTTCCCCTGCGCGACCTGTAGCCGCAGGTACTCCGGCTCATAGTCGAGCGGGACGGAGTTGAGCGTGCCGTGGGCGAAGAGGTCGACCGCGATATTGACCAGCTGCGCCTCTGCCACCGGGCGCAGCCGCCCCTGCTCGTCGTGCGGCCAGACGACCTGGATGCGCGCGTCGAGCTCTTGCAGCTGCGGCTCGCTGTAGCCCGCCGGCACGACCTGCTGTGGGAAGATCGTGCGCGGGTCGGCAGCGTGCACCCAGACGTTGGAGCCGTCCATGAGCACGAAGCGATATCTGGCACCGGGCTCGGCGGCCAGGTCGGCCGGGATGTTGTTGAACTCGACCGACGGGAAGGTGACCCAGCCCACCGTGCGCTCGATCACCTGCACCCGCCCGTAGGACTGGATCACCTCGGCCGGCTCGTTGTCCTTAGCCACAAGCAGGGCGAAGCCAGGGTCCTGGCAGCAGGCGACCTGGTTCTGCGGCCAGACGCTGACGTTGACCATGCGCGAACTAGCGACGGGCGTCGCGTTGCCCCGGCCGTCGTGCGGCCAGACGATGCTGATCCTGGGCTCCTCCCAGAGCTGGACAGACTCCTGGGCGACAGCGGCGCCCACCTGCTCGGCCCGTGCCCCCGCAGGTGCGGCCGCCCCTACGAGCAGCACCATGGCGGCCAGCGCCGCGAGGGTGCGCAAGATCGAGCTCCAATGACGCTTCATCGTAGCACTCTCCTTCAAGGCTGGTTCTCAGAGGCCGGCGCCTCCGCCATCGTGCCCACTTCGATCCTTTCTACCCGCTCGGCAGTGATGCGCAGGCCCGCCGTCTCGCGATAGAGGGTGCCCCAGATGCGCACGCAGTAACCCTCGCACTCGGCCAACCGCAGCGCCTCCAGGGCCTCCGCCTGTTGAGTGTCGATGCCCAGCCGAGCCCCGTCGCTGCGCAGGAAGGAGCGCTCGGCACCCGCCTCCCCACAGGGGATGACATAGCCCTCCCAGCCGGCCACCGGCTCCTCGCTGGGGCCGGGCCACGGCGTGGGCGATCGTGGGGTGGAGAGCACCTCCAGACGTTGCACGACGACGCGCAAGCCGTTGGCGTCGACGGTCTCCGCCTCCAGTTGCCCCCATACCCGTACCTGGGCTGAGGGCTGGCAGCGCAGGCGCGCAATCTCGGCATCCACGGTCTCCGTGGCACCGGCGACGCCGCAGCGCAGGCCGTCGTCGCGCTGGAAATAGTCGTCGAACTGGGCCATCGAGCAGTTCTTGACCAGCGTGCCCGTCCAGCCGTCGACCGGCCCGGCTTCCACGCTGGTGAGGAAGGCGAGCGTCGCCGCGAGCTCGCGGATGTGGCCCTGATCTGCGCCCAGCTCGAAGTAGCCATAGCCTTTCACGGGTACCGGGTAGTGGACGATCAGAACGGCGCGGTTCTCCATGCTCGCGTTTTGATCTGCCGAGGGCAGGATGAGGCGCGCCTCCTGCCCCTGGATCGTGAGCTTCTCGATCGTTGGGCTCGAGCCGTAGGGTTGGAGGTGGTGGCCGGCCTCCAGGGCTGTGACCTCGTCGATGCTGAGCGCTCCGGAGCGGACGCCCAGGTCGAAGTAGCCGTCCGGGCCACCGTAGCGTGCGCCGTACCCTGCAACGGCGGTCCAGCCGGCGGGGATCTGTAGCGATACGCCGTACGTCCAGTCCGTGAAAGCGCGATGATCTGCGTCGATTGCCGTCGGCGTCGCCGCCGCACCTGGGATGCCCTGCACCTCCAGCCGCTCCACCACGATCTGCCGGCCGTTCACGTCCAGCGTGCCCGTCATGAGCTGGCCCCAGACCTGGACGGCCGTCCCCTGCTCGCGCGCGCTCTCGATCTGCGCCCTCAGCCCCGCCGTGCTGCCGTCGATGCCGTAGCGCTCCCCGTCGGTACGCAGGAAATAGTCATCCCACAGGCGTCCCGGGTCGAGCGCGACGATGGTGCCGGTCCAGCCGTCCACGACCGACCAGATCGTGGACTCTGGCTCATCGATCTGCGCGTCGACGGGATCCCAACTGCGCCCGCCGTCCTGGGTCGTGACGAGCTGCGTGCTGCGCCCGTCGGCCGCCCGCACGATGGCCCAGCCGGTGCCCTGGCTCACAAAGTCGAGCTGCAGCACGTCGCCACCGTGTTGCAGGAAGGCCGGTAGGTCCGGCGTGCCCGAGAGCGGCTCCCACGTCTGGCCGCCATCCTGCGTGTGATAGAGCGTGCCCACGACCGGTGCGGTCGAGCCGCTGTCGTGCGGCTCGGCGGCCCACACCCAGCCCTCGCCAGCGCTGACAAAGTCGAACGTGCCGCCCTTGAGGACAGGTGTCGTCGCCTGCCAGGTGTCACCGCCGTCGTGGCTGGCGTAGATGATGTCTGCGGACTCCGATGCGCGCCCGCTCTGCGGCAGGTACTGGGCGCGCAGGAGCGCATCCTGCCCCCCTGGCGCGAAGAAGGTGGGCAGGCCAGGGTCGAGGCGGCCATCCTCGTAGCCGGGCAGCCGTGGCAGCTCCACCGCCTGCCAGCTCCGGCCGCCGTCGCGCGTGACGCTCAGCAGCAGCGGCCCCGTGCTCGCTTCCACACCGGAGAGCCAGCCGGTCATGGGGCCTGCGAAGCGGACGCGCCCACCGTAGGGCAGCGTGTCCTTGGTGCTGGCCACCTGCTCCCAGTGCTCGCCGCCGTCGCCGGTGCGGAAGAGCGCGCCGGGGGACGACTGCATGCCGCCGACGGGCATGACCATGAGCCAGGCTGAGCTGAGGTCGGCGGCGTCGAGGCTCAGGCCAATGACTGTGGAAGAAAACACCGGCAGGAATTTGCTGGCCTCCCAGGTTCGCCCGCCGTCCGCGGTGCGATAGACCACATCCACCGCGTTCACTTCGCGCGAGTGGGCAACCCAGGCATGCTCGCCATCCAGGAACACTGAGGCAAAGACACCACCGTTTGCGGCGCCGGGCGTCACATCGGTCCAGTGGCGGCCACCGTCGGTCGTGTGCAGGAGCGCCCGGCTGGCGAGCGCCCAGCCGTTCTGTTCATCGACCATCTGCAGTGAGAGCAGCGGCGGCATGCCGGCCTCAGATGGCGTGGGCGATGGCCCGGGCGCAGGGCTCGTCGTCGCCGTGGGCAGCTCAACCGATGTGGGCGTCGCAGGCACGGGCATAATCAGGCGTGGGGCACCGCCCGCAGGCAGCGTGGCGCCGGGCCGCGCCTGGCAGGCCGTAAGCAGCAGCACCAGGGCCAAGACGAAGGGCCAGTGCTGGGCGTGGCGCAGGAGCGTCAGTCTCCTCATGATGTGTCCTTTCTTCATTGGGCAGGCGATCAGTGTTCATTCCTGAATTGGCGGTTGCGCTCCGGGTAGCCGGCATCCAGCGCAGCCCAGCCGGCGCCCACCAGGAAGCACTGCTTCACCTCGTTGGTTGGCGGCGCCGTCGCGGGCTACCTGTAGCTGAATCTCTTGACGACATCTCCCCTCAGCGCATCGACGACTACATTGACCTCCGAGTTGTAGACGGGGGTCGTGCTGCCACCGCGCACACCGCCTCGCATCGGATACCTGATGCGGCTGAAGGTGACCAGCCAGACGGGCACGTCCACGCAGGGCTTTTGCTCCCCGCGCTCGTCCTCGACGCGACAGCCATATCCATCGGTGAACAGGACGAGTTGCGCCTCGACCTGGGCCTCGCCCTCCGGCGCTCGCATGAATGCCACGCTGCCCCTGGCGATATCGATCGCCTGCTCCATGGTGATGGCGGGGCTGAAGCTGGCGGGCGCCGGCCGATAGCTGACCCCGACACTCGCCGCGTCATCGCTGCCAACCTCCGCCGTCGGCTGCGGGGCGCTCTCGCTGGCCCGCTTGTCGGGCGTGAGCGTAGGCGCGACGGTGGCCGTGACGCCCCGCGAGCACTGGCACTGATCCTCGGCGCCCAGGGCCTGCGGGCTCTGGCTGCCACCCATCTGCAGGATCTGCCCGTCGCCCTGGACGCAGGCGTAGAGGTCACGGAACACCGTCGCGTCCGCGCGGCAGGCGCCAGGCCAGAAGGGTCCATCGCCGCAGCGCGCCTCGGCGTCGCGGAAGACGACCAGCCAGCCACACTTGGAGGGCCACACCTCGACGCGCGAGCGCCCGACGGCAGCGGCGCCGATGGTGAGGTTCATGCGCTCGCGCGCCAGCCGCTCCGCCTGCTGCTGGCCGATCTCATCGGCCGGCGTTCCCGGCCCGTCGCAGGCCGCCAACAAGATGGCCGCGAGCAGCGCCCAGGCGATTGTGCTCTTCATCAGGCCTCCTCTGATCGTGTGAGGTCGGCGGGGCCTCCCAGGTCGGGGTCCGTATCGAGGGCGGCGACGGCGAGCGTTTTGCCCGTGGCGTCGACAACCACGCGGCGGCCGAGGGCGAACAGATCCGCGCGGTCGGGCGCGGGCAGCACTTCGTCGGGCAAGTACGCCAGGCCGGCGACTGCTGCTGGGGGCGCGGGCGTGGCGACGAGCGCGCCGTCGAGGGTGGCGATGCGGTAGCCGGCGCTGGTGCGCAGGACGAGGCCCGAGCTATCGGCCAGCCAGCCGCCGGAGCCCAGATCGTAGCAGCACAGCGTGGCGCCGGCGATGCGGAAGCGGGGCGCGAGGGTTGCGGCGTCGGCCACGACCACGGCCTGGGTCAGATCCGCCAGCGGCTCGTCCCAGGCGACGAGGCGGCCGTCGGGGGAGAAGGCACAGCGGCTGCCGCTGGGGAGCAGCAGCTCGCCGAGCCGCTCGCCCCGCCACGAGTAACGCTCCACCCGGCGCCCCGTCCGCTGTGCTGCACCCTCGCCCTCCTGCCAGGAAGAACTGACGACGATGGCCTCGTCGCGGGGCGCCAACGGGTACAGCGACGCGCCGGTGCCCTGGGGCTGGTCGGCCACCTCGGCGACGGCACAGCCGTCGTCGCCGTCAAGCCGCGCCAGGTAGAGCGTGCCGTTGCCGAGGATGGCTGCCGCCTCTCCGTCGGGCGACATCACGACCTGGCACTGGTCGGGGGCAGTGAGGCCGGTGAGGAGCGGGCCGCGCGCCGGCCGGCCCGGCTCCGCAACCCAGAGCTGCTCGCCGACGAGGAGCAGGATATGCTCACCCTGCGCCGCGAGAATCCGGCCATCCGCCAGATAATAGGTCGCGCCGGTCTGGCGGTCGGCCAGATAGGAGCCGCCTGCGATGAGCCAGCGATTGTCGAGCGAGATGCTATAGCTGTTAGGGTTCCAGCCCGGCCGCACCCAGGCCTCCACCTCGCCGGTCGCGACGTTGAGGAAGAACACGCCGCCCTCGGCGATGGGCGTGCCGGCTGCCAGATGCCGGCGCTCGAAGGGGTTGGGGATGGAGGCGAACGCCAGGCCGGGCGGGCTGGGGGCGGCCGTGGGCGTGGAGGGCTCGGGCGCCGCGGTGGCTGCCTCCGTGGGCGTGGCAGGCTGGGGCGTCGCCTCCAGTGCGGCTGCAGCGGTGGGCGTCCATGCAGCAGGCGCCGCCGGCGACGCCGTGCAGGCCGCCAGGGCCAGCATCAGCACTACCGCCATCGGCCATCGCCGTGTGACTCGCCTCATCTTCGCCTCCTGGTCATCTTCGCAGCCTTCCGCCCTCGTGTGGTCCCACTGAGGGGAAGAGGATTGCGCCCGCTCCCGCTACTCCAGCACCTCGCCCGTCTGGGCATCGGTGGTGTAGGCCCCCCTCAGCGGCATGTCCGGCAGCGCGGGGTTCACGAGCTCGTCGCTCTGCAGCACCACCTGCCAGCGCAGCACCTGCCCCTGCGGCCGATCGTCGTGGCGCCAGCCGACGCTGAGCTGTGCCCAGCGTGTCTTCGCGTTCCGGCCGAAGCGCTGCTCGGCGATGGCCAGGGCCTGTTCGCGGGTCACCTTCGGCTCCACGTCGAGGGTGATCGGCACGGGCAACCGTTGCGCGAACAGGTCAATGCTGCCGGTGGCTCCGTCTATCGACACCCGGACCGCCTGCATGCCGTAGGCTTCCTGGGTGCCGAGGAGCTCCTGCCACCCAAACTCGCAGCGTGGCCCCACATCCTCATCCATCAGGCCGCTGCGTACGAGCGTGAGCCGCTCGAAACCCGGCACGCGCGCCGCGGCGAACTCGGTTGCTACCTGCTGCGCCTGGTCGCAATCCAGCGTCCCACCCGGACCGGCATAGCCGCGGGGCAGGACCGCGCTGAGCACGGCCCGCCGCTCGATATCCACAGTGAAAGAGGCGCCGCTCCCCTCCTCAAAGTAATGGCGCTCCGCGGGGAGCCTCTTGTCCATCAGCTCGGGCTCCAGCTTGAGCACCATCTCCGGACGGCCCACGAAGGCGCGGATGATGGCCATCGCCTCCTCGTCGCTGCAGAAGATGGGCGTAGGGGTCGCTGTGGATGCCGCAGTGGCGTCAGGCCCGCTCGTCGCCACAGGGACGGCTGTGCCCTGGTCCGTGGGAAACGTCGTAGGCCCGCCGCTACAGACGGCGAGCAGCGCGGCCACGGCAGCCGGCAGGGCCAACGTGAGCACGAGCAGCCGTCGCCAGGCTCTTCGTCGCATCCTCGCCTCCTCTTCGTCTCTGCGGCCCTCAGCCCCTCTGCGGCTCTGCGTCACCGGCGCCTCACGGCGACGCAGAGCCGCAGAGGACCGCAGAGCGCTACCCCATCACCGCGGGCACCACACCAGCTCCCAGGGCAAGGCCACGGTGATAGGCAACCTCTTCGCCCTCCTACTCTCCACATCGTAGATGCCCAGGGCAGGCAACTTGCCCGCGCCGGCGTCGTTGTCTCCCGTGATGAACGCAAAGCGCTGCGAGTCAGGCGACCAGGCCTGGCCGCCCAGCCCGCCAGGGGCCTCGAGTTGCTCCAGCGGGCCCGCCGGACCCGGCCGGCTGAGGAGCAGCCCGGCCGGCCCGGGGCAGGCGAGCAGATAGCGGCCGTCAGGCGACCACTGCAACTGTCCCCCGCCGGGCGCTGTGCCCAGCACCTCCGACGCGCCGCTCGCCATGTCGAGCAGGCGCACCTCGTTGCCCGAGTTGTACGCCACCCGCTTGCTGTCGGGCGACACGCCACAGACCCAGCCGCTCTGCACGATGGCCTGCGCTGGCGAGCCGTCGAGCGCGAGGCTCACCAGCTCGGCCTGCGCCACGTTCGCGCCAGCCGTGCGGGTGTAGGCGACGTGCGCATCGTCGAGCCATGCCGACGCCTGCGAGGGGGTAAAGACGGCGTCATCGGCGACGACGCTCACCACGCCGCTCGTCACGTCGAGCACGCTGAGCTTGCCCTGCCCTTCCCAGCGCACGTACGCCAGCCGCGTGCCGTCGGGCGACCAGGCCGGCCGGCCGTAGACGCCCGCGTCCTACAGCAAGGGCCGCAGCTCGCCGCGCTCGAGGTCGGCCAGCATGAGGTAGCCCAGTTGCTCTTCCTGCGGCGGGCCGTACTCCGAGTAGATGAAGGCGATGCGCCGCCCGTCGGGTGACCAGGCCAGGCCGCGGTCGGCCTGGCGCACCTGCTGGCCACACCAGGGGACGAGCGCGTGGATGGGCACGACGGCGCCCGTGTCGGGGATGACCAGGCCAAAGCCGCCGCCCGCGGTGGAGACGGCGATGGCGCCGCGGGCGTCGGGCAGCGGGTCGAAGCGCGCCGGCTCGGGCAGGGCGATGGGGCGCTGCGCGCAGGGGGTCGCTATCCCCGCTGCGCCTGGGACGCTGACCATGTCCAGCCGCTTGACCACGATCTGGCGGCCGTCGACGTCCGGGACGCCCGTCAGCAGGAGCCCCCACACCTGGACGGCGGCCCCCTGCCGGCGTGCACTCTCGATCTGGGAGGTCAGCCCGCCCGCGCTGCCGTCGATGCCGTAGCGCTCGCCGTCCTGGCGCAGGAAGTAGTCGTCGTACTGGGCCATGGGGTCGAGCGCGACGATGGTGCCGATCCAGCCGTCGACGACCGAGGGGTCCGCACTGGTGGTGGCCGCTGTGGGCTGCGCAGCCGTCGGTGTTGACAGGCTCGTGGGCGTCGCGGTCTGCCCCGACTTCAGCGATTCGATGGCTGTGGGCGATACAGTGGCCGACGGGGCAGCGCCCTCCAACGCTCCGCTACACGCCGACAGCAGGGTGACGACGAGGACCAGACCGAAGCGGATAACCCATCGCCTACACGTCGTTTGTGCCATGGAGATCACCCTCCTTAGCAGTAGCCCTAGCGCATCTTGCCCTGAATGCGCTTGCCTGTCTCCGCATTCAGGACGATCTCGTAGGTATGCCAGGGTCCCACGGCAGCGCCAGACCCATCCGTCAGGTGGGGACCCGTGTAGATCCATTCACCCACCACCGTCACCAACCAGACCGGCGTATCCGGCCTGTTCCCAGATCCGAGCCCCTCGGTGCCCTGCCGTTCGAGGGCTTGAGCAAGGGTCATCTGCTTTGCCTGGACATTGCGTACGGGCACCAACGACGCACTGCAGTCGAACTCGGGCCTCTCGGCCATCTTGGTGGCCATAGCCATTGCGTCTCTCGCGTTGGCGATGGGCCCAGTTGTGGGCACTGGTTGACCGCTCCATATGAGCGTGGGCTGTGGGCCTCTGGCCATTGAGCAACCGGCGAGCAAGAGCAGGGTGATAATGACTGGTGACAGACGCATGACGTGACTCCTTCAATCCGTTGCTGCTATAGATCACGGCTCCACGACGAACAGCGCATACTGCAACCCGGCGGGCACGTTGCCTGACATGGCCAGGCCCGACATGGCCAGCCGCTTACTGTCGGGCGACCAGGCAGCTTGCTGCGCCCGGTAGTCGCCGGTAGCCCACGCGTTGAGCACTGTCCCTTCCGGGAAGCTGTACACGGAGGTCACATTGGGCAGCCCGAGGGAGCTGCCTGGCCCCGCCATCGCCATTCGCGTCCAGTCCGGCGACCAACAGGCATGAGAGTCACCATCGGCCACCAGGTGCACCGCGCTGCCGGGCGGATCGACAGGCCGCGCCCAGAGGGCACTCGACGGGTACGTCTCATCCGTGCCCGCGCGTGTGCGCCAGGGCCGGGCATCCATGAGCAGCCAGCGCCCGTCGGGCGAGAAGGTGGGCGACCAGGCGACCTTGAAGGGCAGCTCCTCCACCTGGCCCGTCTCCGAGTGATAGAGCCGCAGTGGGGGCCAGGTCGACTCGATCCCCACGCCGCCAAACAGGCCATGGTGGAGGGCACCTAACACGATGTGGTAGCTGTCGCTGCCCGCCACGGCCTGCGCCGCGGCCCAGAACCCCAGATTGGGCGACGGCAACTGGTCGAGGCCAAACAGCTCTGCCATGACGGCGATGACGCGGCCCGTCCTCACGTCCACCAGCAGTGGACCGCGATCGAGCGTCTCGCGGATGAGGAACAGGCTGTCAGTGACACACGCGCCGCCCAGGCCCAGGTTGCCCTGCACCTCGGCGGGGAGCAGATACTCCACGGCCTGCACGGTCTGGCCGCTCGGCGTATCGCTCAAGGTGGTCGTCACCTCGATCTGTGCATCGCCGCTCTGCTCCTCGCGCGTCGCGGCCCGGTAGCTACCGCCGGGAGACAGCGCATCCGCCGGCGGCGGCACATCGCTCGTCGCGCGGAAGCTGCCCTGGCAAGGTGCGCCCCGCCAGGTCGTCGCGCCGTCCTGCACCACCGCCTGCCCACCATCCTCCCAGGTGAGCGGGGGCGGGCTTATGTCGGTCGTCTTGCTCCGGATTTCAGGGCAGTCGCACGTCTGGCCTGTGCGCGGGTTGTAGAACCACAGCGTCATCGCCCGGTGCAGCTGCGCCGGTGCGGCGTCATTGGCCTTCCAGAAGGCCAGCCACTCGCCATCGGGCGACCAACTGCTCACCGCGATCTCGGCCCCGGTGACGACGGGGGTGATCGGCGGCGCGGCCGGCGTGGGCGTGGGCACAGGGGTCGCCGTGGCCCCAGCGATGAGCACGACCAGCCGCTTGACCACGATTCGGCGGCCGTTCACGTTCGGGACCCCCGTCTCGAGCCAACCCCAGACCTGTACGGCCGTCCCCTGCTGGCGCGCGCTCTCGATCTGCGCGCTCAGTCCCGCCAGGCTGCCGTCGATGCCGTAGCGCTCGCCGTCGGTACGCAAGAAATAGTCGTCGTACTGGGCCATCGAATCGAGCTTGACGATGGTGCCGGTCCATCCGTCGACGGCGAAGGTTGCGGGCGGTGCTTCGTAGGGCTGCAGCGACTCGGCGACACTGAGCAGCATCGCGTCGAGCCCGTGCAGGCTTTTCTCGCTGGGCGCCGGCCAATCGCCGTAGAGCGAGACAGTGATGTTCAGTGCCCCCTCGCGCCAGGCGAGCTCGGCCGAGTTGCCCGCGGCCACCGACCGAAGCCAGTACGCGTAGCCGCTGTGCCCGCGTACCTGCACCTCCTGCAGGTCCATCGGCACCACGCCCTTGGGATCGCGCTGCAGCGTTGCAGCCGACACGGCCTCGGCGGTCCTGTCGAGCCGCACGTCGAGGCTCTTGCGGTTGGCGTCGAGCGCATCGCCGGGGGCAGCGTAGAGGATGCGCACCCGCCGGTCGCCGTTCGCCCAGGTCCAGACCCACACCTTCTCTAGAGGCAGGCTGTCGGGGACGGAAGACGGCACCCACAGGGCAAAGCCGGCCGCTCTCTGCGCTGCGGACAGCTCGGAGAACTCCTCAGCCCGCTCGGAGAGAGAGGCCGGGGTGCTCGATGCCGGGGTGGCGCTGGCAGACGGCGTGGGCGGCGGGGCGGCCGTGGATGGCCGATCCGTCGGCGACGGCGAGGGCAGTTCTCGAACCGCCGCTGCAGGCGCCGACGTCGATGTGGGCGCCTCCGCTGTGGGGGACGCAGGCGGAACCGTACAGGCCAGCAGGCCCAGTATCAGCACGGCCAGGAATAGCCATCGCCGGATGCTTGGTCGCATCCCCTCCTCCTTGTCGTCTCCGCGGTCCTCTGCTGCTCTGCGCCTCTCTGCATCAATAGGGCGCTGCGAAATGGAGTCATGGCGCCCACCCGACGTTGCCTGCCTTGGCATCGACCCAGCCCTCCTGGCCATCCGGCGCCCGGACGCGCAGCCACTGGCTCTCACTAGCCCAGGCCAGGCTGCGGCTGAGGTAGTAGGGCTCCTGGCCCTCCGGCTGGGGCGTCTCGGCCAGGGGCGCGAGAGAGAGCCGGGTGCCCCCGGGCAGGCAGGTAAGCAGCTCGGCCTTCTTGCCGGGCTCCGCACGCAGGTTGGCGCAGTCGCCGGCGGGCAGGCCCACGGCGAGCACGAGTGGGCTGAAGGGCGCCGGCTCCACCCGCGCCGGCAAGAGGTACTCGCCCTCGCCGCAGTGGCCGCCGTGGCCGAAGTGCGGCAGGGCGAAGCGCATCTCGGCGGAGTCGAGGCCCCAGGGCGAGAGGTCGGCGGGGTAGTTCCACTCCGAGCCCACTGGACCGAGCGCCGGCCTGGCCAGGCAGTTGCCGTTCGCATCGACCACCGCCCGGCGACCGATGGCGAAGAGGTCCGCGCGGTCGGGCGCGGGCAGGGGCTCGTCGGCCATGCCCTGCAGGTCGCCGGGTGCGCCGAGCGTGGGCGCGGCGCTGAGCCGGCCGTCGAGCGTGACCATGCGGTACTCGGCGCCCGTACGTACGACGAAAGCGGAGCTATCGGCCAGCCACGCGCCACCGCCATAGTCGGGGAAGCACAGGCTGGCGCCCACGACACGGAAGCGCGGCGTGAGGGTTGCAGCGTCGGCCACGACCACCGCAGGGACCGCGTCGGATAGCGTCTCCCTCCAGGCCACCCAGCGGCTGTCGGGCGAGAGGATCCCGGGGGGCACCGTCAACTCGCCGAGCCACTCGCCCTGCCACGAGTAGCGCTCGACCTGCAGCCTGGACGTGTGCGCTGTGCCTGCGCCTGTCGACAGATCGAGGTTCACCGTGAACGCGTCGCCACCGCGCTCCGCCTGCAGATAGAGGTATTCGAGCGAGCTGCCGGCGGGAACGGCCACGTCGGCCACCTGACGGCAGGCGAGGTCGGCCAGCTGCACCAGATAGAGGGCGCGCCCGACGGCCACGGCCGCCGTCTGCCCAGCAGGCGAGATGGCCAAGCCATCGGCAGGGCCGCAGGGCAGCGCGACGGGCACAGGCCGGGCCGACCCCACCACCCAGACCTGCCGCCCATCGTCGCGGAATAGCAGGCAGTCGCCTTGCGCCGTGGGCTGGTAGGTGCTGTTGCGAGCCCAGCGGAAGGCGGCGCCGCTACGGCGGTCGGCGGCATAGGCGGCATCGTCGGCCAAGGCGATGACCCAGCGATTATCGGGCGAGGCGGAGTAGGCCGGCCAGGGGTTGTCGTCAGCCCGCAGCGTCCAGGCATCGATGGCGCCGGTGGCCACGTCCATGAAGAACATGCCGTTCTGCGTGATGGGCGTGCCCGGCGCCAACTGCCGGCGCTCAAAGGGGTTGGGGATGGAGGCGAGCGCCAGGCTGGGCGGGCTGGAGGCCGCCGTGGGCGTGGGGGAGGGAGGTTTGGCGCTCGCCGCGGGTGCTGCCGCCAGCGTAGACGCCTGCGTGGCAGGCGCAGGCGTGGGCGAGCAGGCCACCAGGACCAACACCACGATGACCAAGAGCCAGCGCGAGGTCAGGCGGATCATTTCCACCCCCTTCTCGTCTCAGCGGTAATGCCCGTCAGCAAGGGGCTACGGAGACGCAGAGAAACGCTTCGTGCAGACACTCCATGCCCGCACGGAGGGCACAGAGGACCATCTTGTCATGCCTCTGCGGTTCTCCGTTCCTCTGCGGCTCGCTCGTCACCAAATCTCGCGGAGACGCTTCGTGCAAGCACGGAGATACGCGGAGGAGTAGAGGACCGCAGAGGGCGCCGCTTCGCGATTCCCCATACGGGAAAGACGCCTACTCTACCCCCAGGGTTCCCTTCGGGCTGCCATACAACCAGTCCCTGAGCCGGCGACGGGCCTCAGCCAGCCGGCGCCCGACTACGGCCGGCGCTGTGCCGGTGACCTGGGCGATCTCCTCGTGACTCAGGCCCTGCACGTCGGCCAGGACCAACACCACCCGAGACTCGAACGGCAGACTGCCGATGCCAGCTTCAATGGCCTGCACCAAGTCCGGGTCCGGGGATCCCTCTGAGTCCGCAAAGCCACCGCCATCCTGCATCTGGGCATCAAGCGGGGGAGCGAAGCCTGTCTGCCCCAGCCGCGCGCGCCGCCGGCAGGCATCGACGACCCAGCGCAGCAGCCAGACCGCGAACGGCGCGCCCCGCAGCGCCGGCAACGCGCCGTGGGCCTTCAGGAGCGCCTCCTCCAGCGCATCCCCCGCCGCATCGGTGCGCCCAAGCAGCCGGTAGGCGACGTTGTAGGCCATATCCTGGTGCCTGGATACGAGCTGATTGAAGCTCTGGATATCACCGCGGCAGGCCGCCGCGCTCAGTACGCGTTCGTCCATAGCACGCTAACGGATCCCGAGCCGGCGCACAAGATCGTACAGGACCGGCGACAGGAGCAGCAGAAGCACGATGAGGAGCACGGGCAGGGCATCGGCCCAGTGCCGTCCGTCCTTCCACCCCGTGGCGGCCGTCGTCACCGCTTCCGTGGGCGCCGTCTCCTGTTCCCTTGGCGGGAGCGAGTCCAACTGCATATAGCTTCGCATGAGTCCTCTGATACTATCCTTCAGGGTGCTCTGAGGTTCGCAACTCGCGAGCAGGCGCCGCCCGGACAACGAGCAGAAGAAACTCGGGTCAGGATGCCACGTGGAAAAACTGGCCAGCGTCTTCTGTGCAGAGCCTACGCCCTGCTTTTGCCCGTGCTGGATCGCTAAGCCACCAGCCTGCCGTCCTGCAGCCGCACGGCGCGGTCGGCCTGCTGCGCCAGCGCCTCGCTGTGGGTGACGAGCACCACGCTCACGCCCTGCTCGCGGTTCAGGCGCCGCAGCAGGGCAACGACCTCCGCCCCCGCCCGGCTGTCCAGGTTGCCCGTGGGCTCATCGGCCAGGATCAGCCTGGGCGTATTGACCAGCGCCCGCGCGATGGCTACCCGCTGCTGCTCGCCACCGCTCATCTGGCCCGGCAGGTGCTGCGCACGCTCGGCGAGGCCCACCATGCCCAGCAGCGCCTGCGCCTTCTCGCGCAGGCTGAACCCCAGCCCCCGCTGATAGGGGATCAGCGGCAGCATGACGTTCTCCAGCGCCGTCAGCACCGGGATCAGGTTGAAGACCTGGAAGACAAAGCCGATGCGCTCGCGGCGAAAGTCGGCCAGCCGGTCGCCGCGCAGCGTGCGCACGTCCACCCCAGCCACGATCATCCGCCCGGATGTCGGAACGTCCAGCGTGCCCATCAGGTTGAGCAGGGTGGACTTGCCCGAGCCCGACGGCCCGGTGATGGCCAGGAATTCTCCGATCCGCACTTGCAGGTCCACACCATCCAGGGCACGCACCGCTGCCCCGTCCCCATAGACCTTGCTCACGGCCTCCGCCTGCACGATCAACCCGTCCGTCATCATCCCCCGCCTCCGAGTTCCATCACAAGCTGGTACACCAGGGCCGCCGCCCTGGCTAACGGCCCGGCCCCCAGGGTCTCCGCCGTGTCGTACGGCAGGCCGGCCAGGCCGTTCCCCTCGCCACAGATGACGACGGCCGGCAGCCCCTCATAGAGGAAGTCTTCATAGTCAGCCGCGCAGGGATAGCAAGCCGCCGCGGCAGGGTAGCCCAGTTCCCCGGCTACGCGCAGCGCGCGCGCCACGAGCTCCGGTGGGCTCTCGCCCACGCCCGCCGGCCCCTCCAGCTCACGCTCGATGTGCGCCAAGAGCTGCCCATCGTCGAGGTCGAGCGTGCGCACCTGGTTGGCTTTGAGGAAGAACTGGCCCTCCTGGCGGAGGCGCTCCCGCTCCTCCGCGGTCAGCGGCGCCCCCTCCGCGCCGGGCGCATCCAGATCGTGGCCGATCAGCAGCCTCCGCCAGGCGCCGGCGCGCTCGACGTCGAGCACGGCCAGCACGCGCGACGCCTCGCTGTCGTGCGCCTGGGCGTAGGCGACGGCGCCCTCCAGGCCGCTGTTGGTGCCGGCCAGCGCCAGGAGGCGCACGGAGACCGGTGAGCCCGTCCTGGCGAGCACCCTGGCCAGCTCCAGCAGCACGCCGACGCCCGAGGCGCTGCCGTCGGCGCCCGGGCTGCCTGGGGCGCTGTCATAGTGGGCTACCAGCCAGATCTCCTGCTCCGGCCGCTCTCGGCCCCGAAGCTCCGCCACGATGTTCTCCGCCACAGGGATACGGACGCTGGTCCCCTCCTGGCGCAACAGCCACTCCAAAGTCGCCGGGTCTTGCGGCCAGATGCTCAGCGCCCCGAGGAAGGGGGCCGGCAAGCCGTAATGCTCCAGGAGGGCGCGCAGGGCGGCGTTTGGCTCGGCGTCAAAGCTCTCCTCCACGACGACGATCTTGCCCTGGAGGTGTTGCGCGGCTGGCCAGGGCTCGCCCGGCGCGATGAGAGTGACCGGCCCAGAGATGGGCGCCTGCGCCTGCAGGCCCTGGAAGGGGGCGGCAAGGCCGCGCACCGCGCCCGCCTGGTCCTGGGGCACGCTGAAGAGCAGGCTGCCGTCGGCGCCATACAGGCTCGCCGCCCGCAGCGGGAAGGGCTCACGCTGCACCTGCCAGCCGTAGGAGGCCAGGATATTGGCGATATAGTCGGCGGCCTTGCCCTCAGCTTCGTTGCCCAGCGCCCGCGGCCCGAGCGCGGCCAGCGCTTGCGCGTGCGCCAGCGCCAGCTCGCCCGAGACCGCCCGCTCCGCAGGATGAGACGTGGGCGCCGGCGCTCGCCCCAGACCCAGCCCCTCGCGCAGCGCCCGCTCGGGGCCGCCCCAGATGGCCGAGCCCGCCAGGAGGGCGGTCACGAGCAGGCCGGCGACCGCCCCGGCCCAGCGCCACGCCGCATGGATCCGCCCCGTGCCGATCTGCCGGCTCTCCGGGCCGGCCAGCACCGCGGCGGGCATGAGCTGGCTCGCCCGCTGCGCCGGGTAAGCCGCGGCAGCGGCACCCAGCGCCACCGCGCCCACGAGGCCTAACCCCGCCGTCAGCCAGACATACGGCGGCAACGCGCCCGCCAGGCGCCAGAAGAGGCCCAGGCCGCCCAGCCCACCCGCCAGCCCGCCGAGGGCACCGATCGCGACGCCCTCCAGGACGACCGCCGCCCCGATCTGGCGCCGCCGCCAGCCGACGGCGGCGAGCAGGCCGAACTCCCGCGCGCGCTCCAAAACGCCCGTGAGCAGGCCCTCGCTGATGGCCAGCACGCCCATGGCGAGGGCCGTGATCACCATGATATAGTGGTAAGGCCGGATGCTCAGCGCCACGTACTTGCCCAGCAGGGTGACGCGCAACATGCCCTGGAGCTGCACCACAACGCCGGCCAGGACCACGGCCAGGGCCACGCCCGAGGCGGCGATGAGCGCGGTGAGCAGCGTGCGCGCCCGCCGGCGCCACAACTGGCGACAGGCCAGCCCCAGCAGGCTGAGCGGCAGCGCCAGCCGGCCACGGCGACCGGCGGGGGCCACTTCACCCCAGCGCAGCGCCAGGTTGGGCGGCCGCTGCGCGGCGCGGGCTGCCGGGTACAGCGCGGCCAGGGCGCAGAGGGCGGGCGCAACGAGTGAGACGGCGGCGATCACCGGCCAGGCCGGCTGCAGGCCCAGGGAGCGCACCAGGACCAGCGACATCAGCCCGGCCACGACTGCCGCCAGCGCGCCCAGGAGCAGCACCTCGCCGAGCACGTAGGCGAGCACGTGGCGCGAGCGCCAGCCGGTGGCCTTGAGCAGGCCGATTTCCCCCTGCCGGGTGAGCAAGGAGAGCTGGGCCGTGTTGCCGATGTAGAGGGCGGCGGCCACGAGCAGGCAGCCGAGCAGCGTCAGGTTGGCCGCGTTGATGCCGCCGGTGACCTGGGCGGCGCTGCCCAGCGTGGTCCATTGCTCCTCTACGTAGCCCAGCCCGGGCACTCGCACCAGCACCTGCTGCGGTGACGACCCGGCGACGACGTCCACGTGCAAGCCGGTGCGCTCCATGATCTCGCGGGCCACCTGTTCCACCCTGGAAACGTCCTCCGGCGTGTAGCCGCTGACACCGGCCACGCGCACGCGGATGGCGTCGATGCAGGCTTCGCCGCGGAAGAACTCGGCAGCCTCCAGCGTGGTCAGCGCCAGGGGCGGGCGGGGGATAAAGCCGGCGGGATTCAGGTCGGGAGTGAGCGTGCGCGGCGCCACCGGCCGGCCCGCCTCGTCGTAGCGCAGGGTGGCCAGCGGCGGCTCGTAGATGCCCAGCGGCACATAGGCCAGGGGGTCCTGCGCGCCGGCCAGGCGGGCAAAATCGTAGCTGCCGCGCACGGCGAAGACGAAGGGCGGCGGCTCGTAGGCGCTGAGCGGCCGGAAGAGCGGGGCATCGCCAGGCACGTCTATGGTGGGTCTCACTGCCCAACTCTCAAGCATCCCCTGTATCTGAGGGACAATCTGCTCATCCCAGCGGCCCTGCACAACGGCGCTCAGCGTCAGTCTGCTTTCACCCGCCGGGTGCACGCTGGGCTCATAGCGCGCGGGTCCAGGGTACAGCAGGACGTTGCGGCCCGTGGCCACAAAGCTTCCGTACGGGCCCGACTCCACTGGCTGGCCTGGTCTGAAGGTGAGCGCATGGTGCTCCAGGGGTCGGATGAGACCTTCCAGAGCGACCTCTTGCTGCAGTACAGTCTGTGTCTGATCGGCAGCGAAGAGAGCCTCTACTTGCTGGCGAGCCTTTTGCCAGGATTCCTCAGTCTGGGCCTTCTGCAATGAAGTCAGCACATCGGTGTTCCGCAGAGGCACCGCTTGCACGTTTAAGGCGACCTCCAGGCCCAGAAAGGCGTTCTCGCTCACCAAGAGAGGGATTTCGATCGCCTTCCGCCGAAACGTCTGGTCGTAAGCCTCCTGCAATGGCGCGTCATCTGGGAGGTATTCGCCGCTCGCTGCCCTATCCAGGCCCACTAGCTTGGCCTCTTCACCCGGATCGATACCGGCCACCAATGTCCAAAGGACCGGCAGGTCGCCCACGGTTGCCTGGCAGTTGCCTTTGCCAAAGGAACCGTAGCTCAGGTTCCTCACTCCATCCATAAGAAGCGGGCGGGCCGAACCATCCCCACCCACAGAGGAGAGGGCAAAGTAGCCCACCTGCCGCTGCAAGAGCGAATCACTCGGGGCCGTCTCGGCGACGCGCACCTCGGCACGATACAGCAATCCGGGCTGGGCCGTGAGCTCCACGTCCACGCCGCCAGTGTCGTTGCGCAGGAAGCCGATGGTGGCGACCGGTGCGGCCACCTCGACGCCGTCTAGCGCCTTGATGGTCTGGTACTGTTGCCGCGTGATGCCGCCCTGGGGCGTCCCCAGATAGTTGCCCTCCACCAGGCCCAGCCGCCGCTCTGTCTCCGAGGCGGCCTGGGGTGGCCGTACCAAGAGATCGTAGGCGCCGCGCCAGTGCTCCGACACCCTGGCCGTTGCCGTCACCTCCAGCGTCTGCGCCGCGGCAGCGAAGGTCGAGAGGCCGGCGCAGATGATCAGGAGGCCGGCGAAGCGGAGCCACAATGTGCTCTGGCGCCGCCACACATCGCGAAGTGCCATGCCAAGCAACTGCATACTACTCTCCCCCTCGCTTCACCGAAGTAGCAGCGTACCCTCGGTTCCATCCGCTACCGCGGCCCCATCAATGTATCGCTGGCTTCCAGGACGTGGCATCTCACATCCACCATCGCGGACACAAGAAGGGGCCTCGCTTCGCCAGGCCGCAGCCGCCTGAAGGCGTGCCTGAGCTGCCCCTGCCCCGAATGCACGTCGCCAGCGGTTCCGAGGCGGCTCAGGCACGTCGAGTTCCTATACTGTAGTTGTAGTCTACCCGAGTGGTGTCATAGCCCGTGCTTTGGAGACTGCTCGCCTGCCAGCTCTGGGTAAAGATCGTCGGCGTGCAACCACCGTACGTGTGGCTGTCGGAGAGCGAGCTGCCTGTGTAGCTGGGCCACGAGCGCCCACTTCCGTCACCATAGGAGACGGAAACGCTGTAGGTACCGCTCCCGCCCATCAAATAGGCGGTCCAGGATGCTGTCGCCGGACAGTATGGGGGCACCGAGCTCGATATCGTCTGTGTGTCCGGGCTGGCATCGATCTCTGTCGGGATGCTCTGCGGCTGTATCGGACCAGCCGCTGCGAAGGTGGCACCGGTCCCCATCAGCAATGCCGCGAGCACCGCCACCAAGACACAAACCACCGTCCTCCGCCGCGCAACATACCGTAGGATGGTCGTGCCCTCCTATGAACTGTGAACCTGGTGGGTCTTATCCCGGTTGTCGCCGGTGGACTGGCCCCACCTACCAGCCCAATCCCAATCGAGAGGCAGACGCATTCGGGGCTCCTTTCCGGCCGCTGGCGGGGCATGTCTTTGACGGTCTACTGCCGTTCTCAACCACATCCAGGGTACAGGCGTAGGTCCATGTGTTGACGCAAGCCCTGAACGTCAGGGCGCGAAGTAGTCGACCAACTCACCCGGCATCTTCAGAACCTGCTCGCCTCCTTTCCCAAGCCGGTGGACTCTACCTACCCAGCGCATCCACACTCACCACTTGGCCCTTGCCACCGCCTCCGCCCGCATACCTCCTTCTGCAGCCCGAACCGCATCCGGTTGTCTCTCAGCCGTCACCAACATACTCCTGCCATCCCGAGGCTGGCGGGGCCTCGGTTACTGGTAGTTTAGGCCCTTGCGTGCCTCAATGATCCAATGGCCTGGTGCTCCAGCAAACTGATCACTCAACCGGAGTCACACTTTGTGCGATGCGCAGCAGTTCATCTCTGGTCATTGGCCCTGAGTAGACCTTGATCTGGTAGCTCTGACCTGACTCTTGCCACGAAATCCGGAGTGGGGGCGACCCGCCGCTGATCATCAGCGTGCCCTGGACACCGTCGTGCACGGTGACCATCTCGCGGGTATCCGGCGGGGCCGCGCTGCCGAGTGCACCCTGACCGTTATTCAGAATGAAGACGAGCAGTTCGTCTCCAGCCTGGTAGATGATGGTGTAGCGCAGGCCGTGCTCATCGTTCAGAGCTTCGAGGAGTTCGGGTGGGCTGAAGCGCTCGGGGACGAAGGCCGGCCTGTAGACCACCACTTCGGGGGGGAGCGCCGCTCGCACTTGCGCCCAGGCGCTCTCTGACTGGACCGGCATTGCCGTCGCCACCGAACCTGGACTGCCCGTTGTTGGGAGCGGGAGACCGCTGCTCTCGGCTGGTGTTCCAGGCGAGCAGGCGCTGAGCAGCGTACACGCTCCCGACACCACCAGCACCAGGAGCCACCGCACTGCCTTGGCCGAGCCTCGCTGCGCCTTCAGCGTACGAGGTCCGTTGTGGCCCATGCCTTGCGCCTGCGCATCCGTTGGTAGATGCATGCGATCCCCTATCTTCCCGCGCCACCCGTATGACAACTGTAGACATCTAGTGCGTGAGGATACGAGCAACCAATGCCTCAAAGAGAGCCTGGCCTGACGGCCTCGGCCGGCCATCCAGCGCCTGCAGGTCATCCGCGCACAGGAGGGTAAGTACTCGCCCCTTGACGCCGATATACCAATAAATCGTATCGCCCTCGCTCCCAATCACGCGCGCCGTAACCCATTGGCGGCCATCTTTCCCTGCCTGGCCAGAAAGGATCGCCGCACTTGGTGCCTCTCTCAGGAGTTGTGATAGCCTTTGGTACTGCGCCCGAGCTTCCGCATCGGTCGCATAGCGATAGAGCATCTGGATAACCGGGAATGACGCTTTCTTACCGAGTGCTTTCCCATCCACATCAGTCGCATCAACATTAGCCAGAGCCGTAGTGGTGTAGCACTCCACGTACGGCCCTGTCTTCAGGTCCGACTTCGCGCCCAGTACATGGCCCACGTCATCAATCTGTGTGGGATAGTCGGCACTCAGTTGCGTTGTGCCGGCGGGCATCTCAGCGAGCTGCAGGGCCAGCCGCTCCAGTGGCATTTGCATCCAATACTGCCGGCTGGCAATTACTGCGACAGATAGCAGCCCTAGCAGAACCACTGCCGCCGGTATGATGATCTTGAGCCGTCTCACTGCCTGTAGTCCTCCCTAGACACCCTCAGCACGATTCCAGACGATTGAGGCACGACATCGCACCGAGACAGAGGGCGCAGGGGCGGTTTGTGAGCCGCCCCCGGAATGGGTGCACTTCCGCTTGCTACGGGAAGGCTGTGCCACTCATGGGTGCGGGTTCGCTAGTTGAAGTAGCAGGTTGCCCGGTAGTTGCTGCCGGTCCACCTGGGTCCGCTGCAGGGATAGTCGCCGCACGCGGGATAGTCGAGAAAGGTCTTGGGCACAAGGAGAACCGTTGGAGGATAGTTGGGAGGTGGAGCCCACCAGTCCCAATTGGCTATCCCGCCGCTATACGGCGCTGTCGTTGAGTCGCCTTGCTCTGCCAGGTAGTGTGGCTCCATGCACTGATTGTAGGTCAACTGGAACCAGGCGCCGAAGTGCGGCTCAGGCAGCGGGAAGTAGTCCCAAGTCGTGAAGGTGTAGTCAACTTTGTAGGCGTACGCAGTCACATAGTAGTCAGGCTTTGGCGGTGGGGGTGGAGCAGCCATTGCCGATCCGACGGAACTGAGTAGGAACAGAAGCGTTAGCAGACTGAGAAGCGCCTTCCGTTTCATGTTTCCCTCCCTGTTCTGTATCGAGCCACCGTACTTCCACCACACCGACGCAGTTTGCTACCGCTACCGCCCGTATACCTCCTTCCGCGACTTGGATGCGTATACCTCTTCTG
>Ga0315298_1003252_pt1 | contig 26212 bp, 18 predicted proteins | sample WHS_1_MG_FD_203077 | JGI IMG/M metagenome (GOLD analysis project Ga0315298, IMG submission 203077) | Extremophilic microbial mat communities from Washburn Hot Springs, YNP, Wyoming, USA - WHS_1_MG | ecosystem: Environmental > Aquatic > Thermal springs > Hot (42-90C) | place: USA: Wyoming... | reverse complement strand
CATGGAGATGTCCTGTCTCTATTTCCAAATCCTCAAGCCGTCTGAGCAGAGAGGTTGTCGTCAATGCTTGTTCAGGCATGGGTATAGTTTAACACCATTCAGGGTAAAATGGGTAGGTAGTTACAATGAATCCTAATATAGCAGGATAGGAAGGGGGTTGTAGAACTAGAGGAGCGTCAACGTAAGTGACGAACCCCCTACCATTTGCAATATTTCTGGCGGTGGATATATAAATCACCGAATCAGGCGAAATACCTGCTCCATTACGGCTCATAGCGATAAGAAGAGCACTGGCACCTGCTAATCCTAATAGAGCTAACCATATTTTGTATTTCGCGGAGTTTTTAATAGCGTTTTTGAACTTCATTTTTGGTGCGAAAGCGACAACTTTACAGAACCTCTGGGTAAGTTTTATACATTGCTGCTTGCGAAGAAGCGTTGTAAACATAGAATGTCCTCCTTCATAAAGGCTCCCCATCTGGGTTAAATGTTGCCTGTCAGGATTTCTTCGTAGCGCCTTGCTAGATAATGAATGTCATACTGCTCGATTTGCGGCGGAACGGCTTTGGATCGGTGCAAGGCCTGACAGATGCCCTGCGCCAGGGATTCGGGATTGTCTTCCACCAGAATCACATTCGGGAACGCCATGCGGCGCACTTCCTCTAAATCGGTAGAAACGACCGGTAGACCGGCTGCCGAGTACTCAAAAATCTTGATAGGAGAAGCGGCCTCGGTAAAAGGAGTTTTGTCGAAAGGAAGTACACCGACCTGGAGCGCCGCCATATAGTCTGGCACTTCAGAGAAAGGTACCTTGCCGGTAAAGAAAACGTTTTTCAAGCCGTGCCGGTTGACCCATGCGCGAGCCGAGAGGAGCTGAGGGCCATCGCCAACGACTAACAAGGCCAGGCGTTCATCCTGGAGCATGGAAAAGGCTTGTAACAGACGTGTCAGCCCACTGAATTCACCGAGAGCGGAAACAAAGCCGATCGTTAACTGCTGGGAGGCAATTCCCAACTGGCGTCGCACTCTGTCCCCATTAGCGGCCTGGTAGCGCGCCCGCTCTACGCCGTTCGGGATCCAGTGCACGGTTGCCGGGTCTCGCTGTTGGCGCGCGCGCTCGGCCAGCACGGAACTGACGGCGACGACCGCCTCGGCGCGTTGCAGGTAACTCTGTTCTATGGTCTCAATTTCGTCGGCATAGGCCGGCCAGCGTCCATAAGCGCGCCAGTAAGCGGCGTTGTCGTCGAACCAGTCGAAGATCAGGCGTGGGGCCTGGGGCGGCGGACAGACGAAGGTGCCGACGACCACGTCAATCCGGTATTCGGCGATCAGGCGCGCCACCAGATTGGCGAAGAGGCGCGTGTTGAAGCGGCGCAGGGTCGGCGAAAAGATGGCCGGCGTCAGGCGCGGTACGCCGTGGACGGTGATATTCCCATCCTGAAAACGACGGTAGAAAACGTTGCGCAGGTAGCGCCGCGAAAAGAAATCCGCCGGACGGGTGAAATCGGCGGCCCAGTCGGTGACGTGGACGGTGTGCCGCTCGGCCAGGGCGCGACAGAAGAGATGGGCGCGCTGCGGCACCCGCCAGGACGTGTGAGGAATCCAGAGAATGTTCATCCGTGGTGGACCTCTCGATAAACGGCCAGCAAGGCTTCTGCGGCCCGTTCCCAGGTGTAATGCTGGAGAATGCGCTCGCGGCCGGCAGCGCCCATTTGACGACGCAGCCGCGGGTCAGCGGCGAGGCGTTCGAGACGTTCGCGCAGCAGCCTCCGATTGCCAAAGGGGACGAGATAACCGCATTGGCCGTCCAGCACCAGTGAACGCGCGCCGGGAAAATCGCCGCCGATCACCGGCCGGGCCATGGCCATCCCCTCGGCCAGTGCCATACCGAACGACTCCTGAACCGCGGCCGGAATGCAGACCACGTCGCAGGCGGCGTAACCCAACGGCATGGCATCGTGTGCCAGACTGCCGGCGAAGATGACCTGCTGCCCTAATCCCAAACGTCGGGCCTGGGCCTCGTAATGGGCGCGCAGTTCGCCATCGCCGACGACGAGCAGCCGCCAGTGCGCCGCCGCGCCGGCCAGCGTCTCCAGCAGAAAGCCCAGCCCTTTAATGACGTGAGGCCGGTCCAGGGCGCTGACGTGGAGAATCACAAAGTCCTTTTTTCCCAGGCCGTAACGCGCGCGCGCCGTTTCCAGTGTACCCGCATCCGGCCGGAACCGCGCCACGTCCACGCCATTGGGCACTTCCACCAGATCGGCGCCGCGGTGTGACAGAAAACGCCGTAAATGCGGCGAAGCCAGAGCATGGTCTCGGGAAGGGACGATGACCTTGCGCGCCTGCGCCAGCAACAGGGGCGTGGAGAGCCGCTGGTAGAGCCAGAAGGCGGGACGGCGGATGCCGGAGCCTCTTAAATCGTTGTGATAGGTCAGGATCAGGGGGCGCTGATGACGGCGGCAAAATGCCGCGCTCCACTCCGCGCCAAAAAGAAAGGGGTAATGAAGGTGGATTATCTCTGCCAGACGCATATTCCGCAGCGCGGGCGTCCAGTAAGCATGGCCGATAATGCGGCGCGCCGGCACCCAGTGATAAAAATCGGCGGCTTGTTCGGCGGGACGTAAGGCGTCATAGTGCGCGGCGTAGACCAGCACATCCTGCCCAAGCGCGCGCAGTGCGCTGGCGTTGTAGTAACACACGGTCCCTGTTCCCTCGCGAAAGGGGGGATGAGCCACAACGTGGTTGATTCTCATCCCAGCATCTCCTGATACAACTGCTCATAGGCGTCCACCATGGCTTTCCAGGAGAAGCGTTTGGGCGGCGTTTCGTCCCACTCGCCGCGGTAGACGCGCAGCACCCCTTCGGCCAGCGCGGCGGCGGAGCCGGCCTCCACCAGCACGTGGCGTCCTGAAATCACTTCGGGAATCGCGCCCACGCGCGTCGCCACGACCGGGATAGCGGTCGCGCAGGCCTCGGCGGTCGTCAGGCCGAAGCCCTCGGTCAGCGAGGGGATGACGATGCAATCTGCCTCCCGCAGGTAATCTACCAGCGCGGCGCGCGGAACGGAAGGCAAGAGGTGAATGTTGACGCCAGCCGGCAGGTCGGCGGCCAGGCGCAACAGGCGCGCGTACCACGCGCGCGGCTTATCGGCCAGCAGCAACACCAGATGTGCCTGTGGAATGGCCGCCTGAATCTGCGGCGCGGCGCGGAGCAGGAACTCGACGCCTTTCGTTTTACCCGGGCGGCCAAAGTACAGGTAAACGAAATCGGACTGGCCCAGGCCAAGACGGGCGCGCAGCGCGCCGTTGCGTGGACCGGGGCAGAACACCTCGTCCACGCCAGGATAGATGACCTGACCTTGCGCGGCCGGCATCCCGGCGCGCAGACAATCCTGCAACGTGGCTTGAGAGATCGCCGCGAAGCGTTCGAATGGCAGGCGCGTAATCAGACGCTCGAACAGGCGGTATCCCCAGGCGATACAGGGATTCTGCTCCACAAGATGCCATCGCCGCCCGAGCACTTCCAGGGCGGTGAGCAGCACCGGGCGGCGCGTGCAACGCCCGGCCAGGAAAGCCGGCAGCGCGCCGTTGTAGGGGGCGGTGTGAATCAGGTCGCAGCCGCGCGCCAGGCGGATCGCCGCCGGGATAGCCGTGAAGGTGAACACATAACGGTCACCGCATTGGGGAACGGGGAGTCGCTCCACGGTCACGCCGCGCAGGCTTTCCCGGCGCGGCGTGACGGGCAGATGGGTGGTCAGGACGTGAACGGTGTAGCCACGTTGTACCAGTCGCTCGGCCAGATTCTGGAAAATCATTTCCAGGCCGCCGACGTAGGGCGGGTAGTATTGGAGCACGAACAGGATGCGCCTCGTCATGTTCTGTCGCCAGTCTTTCGGCCGGAGTCACCCACGTCGCGGTTGTGCTTCGACCAGCTGCTGGAGATAGCGCTTGATTTCCAGCATAAAGCCGCGCACAGCGTGGAGCATGACCCCGGTGAACAGACCCAGTGAGCCGAGAATGGTCAGCAGGACGCTGATCAGGGCATAGCCGACGGCCAGCATGTGCACACGGCGGTAAATTTCCACCACCCAGGCGCCCCATAACAAACCGGCGAACAGCAGGATCAGGCCAATGCCGCCAAAAAAGAAAAGCGGCCGGTGCTGACCGATCAGGCGCAGGATGCCGTTGATCACCGCCAGACCGTGCTGCAACGGATTGCGTTTGGGCGGCTCCTGGTAGATACAGGTAATGGGAACTTCCCGAATGCGCAACTGGTGCTTTTGAGCAAGGAACTGCATTTCCGATTCGATGGAAAATCCTTCGGACTCGAAATCGAACAATTCCAGCACGCGTGGCGTGAAGGCGCGGAAGCCGCTTTGTGAGTCGGTCAGCGGGTAGCCAGAACTCAGGTTCGTGGCCAGCGTCAACGCCTTTTGGCCGAAGACGCGCCAGCGCGGAATACGGCTGCGCACGGTCAAAAAGCGCGAGCCGACGACCATCTCGGCCTCGCCATGCTGAAGCGGGGCCAGCAGCGTGGGAATGTCGCTGGCCTGATGTTGCCCATCGCCGTCCATCATGACCAGAGCGTGGATGTGGTGGCGGCGGCATAGTCGCTCGCGCACGTAGCGAAAACCGGTGCGCACGGCGGCGGCTTTGCCGCGATTGCGGTCGTGGCGGAGTACGATGGCGCCGGCCTCTCTGGCGATGGTCGCCGAGTCGTCGCTCGAACCATCGTCAATGACCAGAACGCGGTGCGCGTAGCGACGCGCCTGCAACACCACGCTGCCGATGAAGCGCGCCTCGTTGTAAACCGGGATAACCACTACCACCACGCCGCTGGCGCTTTCTGTTTCACGCATTCCATTCCGCATTGAGTTTTCCACTTTTCGTTGTTCGTTTGTAACTACCTCGACAATGTTATATTTTCGTATAGTTGTCATTGCGAGGGTGTTCTTTGCCCGAAGCAATCCCCTGGTAATTGGGAGACTGCTTACCTTGAGGCTCGCAAGGAGATTGCTTCGGCGGCGCCTCGGGCGAGCCTCGGCGTGGCCCTATCGCCGCCTCGCAATGACAAGGGACAGGTAGTTGCTTTGTAACTATGTAGCCCTGTCTCCAAACCGTTGTGGATGTCATTGCGAGGAGCGTTCTTTGCGACGAAGCAATCTCCAGGCGGTCAATTTCGCCTGATAAATGGTAACAACCTACCCACTATCCATCCTTGTCATTGCGAGCCGCCGCAGGCGGCGAAGCAATCCCCTTGCTTGCCGGGAAATTGCTTTCCCCACGCTGCGCTCGGGACATGCGCTACGCTCGCAATGACAAGAGGCAGAGGGTTCTCCATTAGCCATGGTAGGTAGTTACGATAAATGGGAGATTGCTTGCCAAAAAACGGCTCTCGCCATGACATGGGTGGACAGGTCGTTGCCTTTTTTGATTATAGCAGATTGCCCATCCTCTTCGCTTTACGGTATACTTTCAACATGGCCGAGATAGGCGTTCTGGGCGGGACGTTCGATCCGCCGCACGAGGGGCATCTGACTCTAGCGCGCGCGGCCCGGCAACAGTGGGGGCTGGAGCGGGTATTGTGGGTCTTGACGCCTGCGCCGCCGCACAAACGCGGCCAGCGCCTCACGCCGCTGGAGCATCGGCTGGCAATGGTGCAACTGGCGCTGCAGGGGGAGCCGGCTTTTGAACTCTCGCGCGTGGATATAGACCGCCCGCCGCCGCACTATGCGGTGGACACCCTGCGTCTGCTGGCCCGGCAGTATCCGGCGGCCGGCCTGATTTACCTCATGGGAGCCGATTCGTTGCGCGATCTGCCGCTCTGGCACCGCGCCGCGGAGTTCGTTGCTTCCTGCGCGAGGGTGGCTGTGCTGCCGCGTCCGGGCGTGGACCTTGACCTGAATGTATTGGAACAGCGTTTACCGGGTCTTCGAGCCAAAGTGCGCTGGCTGGAGGCCCCGCCCATGGCGGTCTCATCGAGCGAGATTCGGCGGCGGCTGGCGCAGGGGCAGACGGTCGAAGGTCTTTTGCCGCCTGCTGTCGCGGCCTATATCGTTCAACATGGCCTCTACCGTTCGGATGGTCAACGGCCTGCGCCGACGAACAGGTAGCGCAGCGCCTCGGCCATCCAGGAGACGCCGCGCAGGTAATCCAGATGCGAGGCGAAGCGCGCCGGCATCAACCCGAAGGTGCGCGGCAGACTGTCGATCGGGCAGGTACGGCTGACGGCCAGATCGTCCAGCCAGAAACCTGAGGTGGGAAAACGCGGGAAAACGGTTTCGAAGATCACGGTCAGGGCGCGCAGCAGGGGCGGGGAGCAGGGAACCAGCAGACGGCGTTGGCGCATGACGTCCAGGATGATCTCTACAATCTGGCGAAAGGGAAAGTACTCACTTCCGCCGACTTCGAAGGTCTGGTTGATGGTGGCTGTATCGTCCAGCAACCAGGTCAGGCACGCGGCCAGGTCTTCCACCCAGAGCGGTTGAAGCAGGCTTTCGCCCCGGCCGGGTAGCAAGAAAACAGGCGAAAGGGCGATCAGGCGCGCCAGATGGGTGGTGAAGTGGTCGCCTGAGCCGAAAACGGGTGCGGAGCGCAGGATCGTATAGGGGAGGCCGGATTTCCGCAGGTTCTCTTCGGCAATGCCTTTGGCTTTGAGGAGTGGGTAGGCCGAGGCGCGGTCGGCGCCAAGACGGCTGAGGAAAATGAAACGCTCCAGTGACGTTTCTCTGGCTGCCAGAATCAGATTGGCGGTGCCGGCGATGTCTATGGCCTGCAAATCGGCGCGCGCGCCAGCGTGTTCGCTGCTGGCGAGGTGATAGACGATGCGCACGCCATGCAACGCGGCCCGCAACCCGCGCCTGTCGCTCAGGCTGGCCATGGCTACCTCAACCGGAACGCCCTTCGGCAAGCGCGGCGTGCGCACTGCCGGGCGCAGCAACAACCGCACCCGCTGGCCGCTTTCCACCAGATGGCGCGCCAGGGCGCGACCGATAAAGCCAGTGCCGCCGCTGAGGAGAATCATGCTTTGCATTATACTTGCTTCGGGTAATCGAGTAAAATTGAAAGCGTAATGCGACAATGTCAACTTTTTTGGTGCAGAGCGGAATAGTGACCAAACGTTTAACGTGACATTGTCAAAGTAACCAGGCTCCGCGGGTGGTGGAGCGTGGAATTTCTATGTCAAGGATTGGCTCGCATGGCGCGTTACTTCCTGGGTGTCGATATCGGTGGAACAAAGACTCATGCAGTGATTGCGGATGAAAACGGTCACGTGGCTGGTTTTGCCCAGGGCGGCCCTGGTAACTGGGAGGGGGTGGGCTATGAAGGGTTCACCCGGGTTCTTCTGGCGACGGTCAACAAGGCGCTGGAGATGGCGAACGTTGAGGTGGGTCAGATTGCCGGAGCGGGCATGGGAATCGGCGGTTACGACTGGCCAAGTCAACGCCAGCCGCATTTGCGCGCCATTGAGCCGCTTGGCCTGCGCTGTCCGCTGGAGATCGTCAATGACGCGGTGCTGGGAATCCTGGCCGGGGCTGAGGATGGCTGGGGCGTCTCGGTCGTGGCCGGGACGGGATGCAACTGCCGCGGCTGGAACAGGGATCGGACGCGCACAGGGCGCGTGGTCGGCGGGCACGGGGAGTGGTCGGGGGAGTACGCCGGTGGTTACGACATCGTCGCGCGTGCCATGCGCGCCATTGTCTTCGAATGGGTCAAGCGCGGGCCGGCTACCGCGTTGACGCCGGCGTTTATCCAGCGCCTGGGCGCTCGCAATCTGGATGATCTGGTCGAGGGAGTGTACCTGGGCTGGTATCGCTTTGACCCTGCGCTGGTATTGTTGACCTTCGAGATTGCCCGTCAGGGTGATGCTCAAGCCCTGGAGGTAGTGCGTTGGGCGGGGGAGGAACTGGGGATGATGGCCGTCAGCGTTATCCGCCAGCTGGAACTGGAGGAGGAGACCTTCGATGTGGTGTTGATTGGCAGTCTGTACAAAGGTCATCCTTTGTTGACAGAGACGCTGGCAGCAACGGTGCACGGCGTGGCGCCGCGGGCCCGTCTGGTGCGTCTGGAAGCGCCGCCGGTGGTGGGAGGGGTATTGTTGGGAATGGAGGCGGCCGGTCTGCGGGATTATCGTCTGCGTTCTGATCTTATCGCCGGCTTGCAGCGCCTGACGCCGCGCCTGGCGGGATAGTTCTCTCCATGTCGCTTTCCCAACGTAACCTGTGGCTCATGCGAGCCTACTATTTCCTGTGGATTGGAGCAGGGGGATTCCTGATGCCATTTGTGACGCTGGTGTATCAGGCGCGCGGTCTGAGCGGTACGGAAATTGGCCTGCTCAGCACCTGGGGCGCCATTGCCGGCATGGTGGCCGCGCCAGTCTGGGGAAGATGGGGAGATCGTGTGCGCGCGCCGAGGCGTTTGCTACAACTGGCTTTGTTGGGCAGCGCCTGTTTTGCGCTCCTGCGTGGTGTACAAACCCTCTTCTGGGGCTTCGTTGTTTTCGTCGTTCTTGATGCGCTGGTGAACAGTGGCAGCGGTTCGCTGTCCAGTATGCAGGCGCTGGCGGTAGTCGAGGGAGAGAAAGCCGGCTTTGGTTCGATTCGTCTCTGGGGTTCGCTGGGATGGGCGGCGGCCGCGCCGCTGGCCGGCTGGTTGATGGAACGACATGGCTTGTTTGTACCCTTTGCAGGGTATGCGGTCATGCTCTTCTTGAGCATCGGGTTACTGGCCCTGGTACGGGGAACAGAGCGCCTGCCGGCGGCAAGCAGATCGAACGACCATATGCCAACGCTGCAGGTGCTGCGCGCCCTGAAACGTAGTCGTCCGATGACCGGCCTGGCGCTGGCCCTGATTGTCATTTGGTTAGGCAACGCTGGCCGTCAGCAATTTGAAAGTATCTACCTGGCCCAACTTGGCGCGCCCACCGGCCTGATTGGGTGGGCCAACACCGCCGGCGCTTTGGTCGAGCCGCCGTTCATGCTCCTTGCTGATCGTATTCTGCGCCGCTATGGTGCCGGGCGGGTCTTGCGTTTTGCCCTGTTTTTACAGGCGCTGGCCTACCTGCCAGTAGCGCTTTTCCCTTCTGTGATCAGCATCTTCGTATTGCGGGTTCTCTTTAGTGTGGCGTTCAGTCTCAACGCTGTTTCTTACCTGAACTATCTGGTGGAAAATGCGCCTGATGGTCAGGGAGCCACCGTTATCTCGCTGTTTGAGGTGACGCTGCGCGGCGGCATTGGTCTGCTGGCGGCGCCGCTGGCGGGGTTGTTTTTTGACCAGTTTGGTGCGCATGGTCTGTACTGGATTGGCATGGCCGGCAGCCTGCTGGCGTGGTTTATTCTGGGTCTGACGGCGCGCCGTCAATAGATTGCCCGAACGCCAGGGCCTGCGGCTGTTCGCCGTCTGCCGTCTGCATTCGTGGATTCGTTTCGTAATTCGTGGGCGGTTTTCTCCAGAAAGCCTGCTTCTCAACCGATGACTGCCCAACTTCCCCCGAAAATTTGAGCCACACCCTTGCCTGTTGTGTGCATTCAAAGGTGATTGCACGCAATACGAAAACCCGTAACAACCTACCCACTATCCATCCTTGTCATTGCGAGCCGCCGCAGGCGGCGAAGCAATCCCCTTGCTTGCCGGGAGATTGCTTCGCTACGCTCGCAATGACACGAGGCAGAGGGTTCTCCATTAGCCATGGTAGGTAGTTACGAAAACCCTGTGATTTTGCCAGTTTGTAACTGTTCAGCCCTGTCTTAAAACCGTTGTGCATGTCATGGCGAGGAGCGTTCTTTGCGACGAAGCAATCCCCAGGCGGTCCATGTAGCCTGATAAATGGGAGATTACTTCGCCAGAAAACGGCTCGCCATGACATGGCTGAGTGGTTTCCTTTCCCCGTTTTGAGCCTGGATACGGTATAATGAAAGCGGGTGGGGGAATAGAATGATCCCGACGGTATGTTTCCAAAAGGAGTAACGATGGCCTGGCAAGAAAAATTTACGGCAGGGGAATGGCAGACACTGTTGTTTGCGCCATTATGGGTCTTCTCCGGGATTGCTCTGGCCGATGGGAAGATTGACCAGAAAGAGATTGAGGCCTTCTCGGCGGAGGTCAGCGATGCGCCCCTTTATAAGGACGATCTCGTGCGTGAGGTGATGCTGGCTCTGGCGGGAGGCTTTCCCGACGTGATGACCGCCTATCAGGCCGATAGTCGGAAAATAGACATCGGCCTGGGAGAGGTAGCCGACCTGTTGGAGGCGAAAGCGGCTGACCATGCCGATAATTTCAAACGTGTTCTGCTGGCCATTGCCGCCAAAGTGGCTAACGCCTCGGGATCAGCCATTGGTGGCAAGGTCAGTGACGAAGAGAAGAACGCCTTTGTGATCATCGCTCTTTCGTTGCGCGCGAAACTGTCATAAGTTTTTGGTTGACCGGCGACGCCGTTGTGACAAACGTCAGCGCCCAGGACGGGGCCTGACGTTTGTTCTGTTGCTATGTCCCGGCCTTGTGCTGACAAGGTAGCGCGTCTCCAGGCCGTCGTCTTATCGTGCCGTGCGAACCAGAGGCCCCGAATGTTGGTAGTATAATTTCCTTCGTTCCTCACCACGTTTTTCGCAGGAGTTTATCCCATGCATTTTGACATGCCATTGGAGCAGTTACAGGCTTATCTGCCGCCGCGTGAAGAGCCGGCTGATTTTGATGCTTTTTGGGCAGAGAGTCTTGCCGGGGCGAGGCGTTATCCTCTGGAAGTGCGCTTCGAAGCGGTGCAAACCGGTTTGAAACTGGTCGAAGTTTTTGACGTGACCTTTAACGGCTACGGCGGTCAGCCGATCAAAGGCTGGCTGCTTTTGCCACGTGAGCACGAGCGACCTTTGCCGTGTCTGGTAGAGTATATTGGCTATGGCGGCGGGCGCGGTCATCCGTTCGAGTGGTTATTGTGGAGCAATGCCGGGTATGCTCATTTCGTGATGGACGTGCGCGGCCAGGGCAGTTCCTGGCGTCATGGCGATACCCCCGATGCGGATGCCGATGGCGGCGACCCTCACCATCCCGGCTTCATGACGCGGGGTATTTTGAATCCTCGGACATACTATTACCGCCGCGTATTTGTGGACGCGGTGCGCGCTGTGGAAGCGGCGCGTGCGCACCCGGCTGTGGATCCGCAGCGGGTGGGCGCGTTGGGTGGAAGTCAGGGCGGAGGGATCACGCTGGCTGTGGCTGGACTGGTTCCCGATCTGGCGGTAGCAATGCCCGATGTCCCGTTTTTGTGTCATTTTCGTCGTGCCACCAGTATTGTGGACACGGACCCCTACGGCGAGATTACACGGTATCTGAAGGTGCATCGCGATAAGGTCGAAACCGTTTTCCAGACGCTGGCGTACTTCGACGGGGTCAATTTTGCCGCCCGCGCCCATGCTCCGGCGCTCTTCTCGGTGGGGTTGATGGATGATATTTGCCCTCCCTCGACGGTCTTTGCCGCCTATAATCACTATGCTGGCCCCAAGGAAATTCGTGTCTGGCCCTATAATCGTCATGAAGGCGGGCAGGCGTTTCAAGACCGGGAGCGACTGGCGTTCCTGAACCGTTTGTGGCGACAGGGGTAGAGCGACAACGTGGGACGTCTGATTAATCCGGAGAACGCGGGGAAAGAACGTATTCGCCTGACCCGGGCGGTTGTGCTGGCGCTGCGAGAACTGGGACGCCAGACTGCCCCCGGCGCGGAAGCGCGCGACCTGGCGGCCTTCATGGCTCTGGCGCTGGAGGCGATTGCGGCGACAATTGACGCTTCCGTCGCGGCCTGGGAAAAGCGCGGCTACTGGGTCAAGGCTGACCGCTTTCGCATGGACTGGCAATGGACGGGGACAATGGCCAGAAAACTGCGGGAGGCGCTCCTGGCCGGGGATTGGGGACAGGTCGCCGCGTTGAGCGCGCAAATCGCGCAGAAACTGGATAAGGTAACCGTCCCGGAACGGCATCGTATCGGCCGGCCCTGGCAGGGCGCCTGGGAGGAATTCCAGAAACAGCACGCCGGCGATCCGAACCGATAAAACCGGGCGTTCAGGTCTCCTCCTCTGGCATGACCAGCACTTTGGCGCCGCGAATCTTCCCCCGTTTCAAGTCCAACAAGGCTTGATTGGCTTCGGAAAGCGGGTATTCCTGATATTCCGGGCAAAGTCCAGCGGTCGCGGCCAGCGCCAGACAGGCGCGCACGTCCTGACGCGTTACGTTCGCGACGGACTTGATTTCTTTTTCCAGCCACAGGTGAGTCGCGTAGTCCAGGCGTGCCAGTTCCAGCCGGTCGCTCGCTTCCTTGCGAATGGCGTTGATGACCAGTCGCCCGCCCGGTTTCAGGTTTTTCAGCGATTCCACGACCGGTTTCCAGACAGGCGTGGTATCAATGATGGCATCCAGGGGTTGAGGGGCTTCGGCTTCGATTGCGCTGGCCCAGACGGCGCCCAACGTGCGCGCGAATTCCTGCTCCTGCGGGTTGCGGCTGAACACAAAAACCGGTGTGTGGGGGAAGAGATGGCGCGCCATCTTGAGCACCAGGTGGTTTGAGCCGCCAAAGCCGGTTAATCCAAGCGCCTGCCCATCGCGCAGATTGGTCAGTTGCAGAGCGCGATAACCGATGGCGCCGGCGCACAGGAGAGGCGCTGCTTCGCTATCGTGGAGGGGCTCCGGTATGGGATGGACAAAGTCAGCCGGCGCCACCATGTATTGTGCGTAGCCGCCAAAGACATCCCTGCCGGTGGCGCGAAAATCGGGGCAGAGATTCTCCTGTCCGCTACGGCAGAAGGCGCAGGTGCCACAGGCGGAGTAAATCCAGGCGACGCCGACGCGTTGCCCTATCGTGAGGCCGCTGACGTTCGCGCCTGTCTCCACCACGCGCCCGACTACCTGATGGCCCGGCACCATGGGCAGGTGGGGCGGTGGGGTGCGCCCTTCGATTTCGTCCAGTTCCGTGTGGCATACGCCGCAGACCGTGACGCGGAGCAACACCTCGCCGGCGCCCGGGCGCGGTACCGGAAGCGTGGTCAGCGTAAGCGGGGCAGGATTCTCGTTCAAGTCGGTCAGGGTCGAAAAGAGCATCGCTTTCATAGTCGGGTCATTGCCGTTCCTTTTCCGACTGCGCTAATTTAGCCCTGACGCTGGCTACTTTTTCGGCCATCTTTTGCGGACGGTCAGTGCGCGTGCCGATTTTGATATCGGTGTGCAGGCGCGGCGCGCCCATGGCGTGCAGGGCTTCGTGACAGCGGCGGATGACTGCGAACACTTCTTCCCATTCGCCTTCGATATTCGTGCCGTTGGCGTGCAGTTCATATGTCAAACCGGAGGTTTGCAAAATGCGCTCGCAAGCCGCAACATAAGGCGAAAGCGAAACGCCAACGCCGATCGGCACAATGGTAAATTCGGCAATCACGTACATCGTACTCTCCTCAAAAACTACGTTTTACTGTACTTACCTGCCCCTGTCACGCCGAGGCTCGCCCGATGCGCCGCCGAAGGAATCCCCTCGCCAGTCGCATGAACGCTCTTATTGCTTCTGTGAAACCTGAGATTGCTTCGTCGCCTTTGGCGGCTCGCAATGACACAGGCGGGCAGGTAGTTACGTTTTACTTCTTATGCCTCATCCTCTCATCCCACGTAATTTTACCGTCACGATTTCATGTCCGTCCACCGGCAGGGTTATGCGGCCATCGGCGGCGATGGGCAGGGGAGCGATTTCCCGTTCCGCCAGGTTTAGACGCCATGCCTGCTCAAATGGCTGCCAGGGTTTCAGGGTGACCTGTAGCCTCTCTGCGCCGAGATTATAGCCGCGCACCAGCCAGCCTGTGCCATCTTCGGTAACCTTGATGGCGCTGATGATGAATTGCTCGGGCATGACCTCGACAAACGACTGACGGGGCGGGAGAGGCCCGCCATGCAGGCCGGTTTCGGCAGCGCGCAGGGGGACGTTGAAGGCATAGGCCTGAGCGTAAGGTGGCCGGCAATCTTCCCCGACGAGGATGGCGTAGTCAAAACACCAGCGACCGATCATTTGCGCGCCGGGCGTCTCCAGCATTGGGCCGGCGTGTCCCCGGCGGGTAGCAAAGTCATCGCGGGAAAGCCAGCCGACGCAGCGCAGGAGAGTCAGGGCGATTTCGGCATTGCCGTTGCTCTGGGATAGAACGGCCACTTCCGGCAGGCCGCGATTGGCTATCAGCAGGCCGCCGTCGGTGCTGCGTATCAGGGTGAAGGCACGTTGTGGCATTTCGGGGCGGGGTTGCTCCACCCACGTCTCGTCATACGGCGGCGTCTCCACGGGGCGGTTGACGACCTCGAAGTGGCCGTCGCAGGTTGCCTGTTTGGCGGCGAACGGTGCGGCGAAGTGCACGCGCAAACGGTGATCGCGAGCGCGATTCTCGATCTCGGTGTGAATGTCCAGGCGCGGCACGCCATGCGCCAGGGTGAGGGTAGAGGTAATTGGCAGTGTGAGGCAGCGTCGTGCGCGCGCCTGACGATCGGCAGTGAGGGAGACCGGCACCTTGATATCCAGATACAGCGTCAATCGTTGCGCGCTGGCCCCGCGCTCGAGTTCCAGCCTGCGCAGACGCGCCGTGACCAGCCGATCCTGAGGCGGCGGGGCGTAGTTGTACTCGTCGCCGCAATCGCCGCCGTCCAGGAAGCGATGGAGGTGAGGATAAACGCGTCCATCGCGCTTGTCGGTCAGGGTCAGCGTGCCATCTCGTTCTACGGTCACGCCCAGAAATTCATTCTCGATGTGGATGGGGGGCCGGACGCGGGTCGCTCGTGGTCGCTGCGGTCGCGGAAGGAAGCGCATGAGTGGCAGCAGGAGACGCGCGCCGGCTGGTAAACGCTGACCTGAATCTGCCATACCCTGTTTTGGACGCACCCAGAACGTGCGGTATCCCAGCGCCGGGATTTGTGGGGCCACGAATGCCAGTTGCCTGCGCCCCAGGCTGCTGGCGCGCACGTGGTATTCCTGTATCTGTTTATCCTGTAAATACTTTTCGATTTCCTGTATTCCCGCCTGCCAGGCGGCAAGGTCCGGGCCTTGTTCCTCAGAGACCAGCGCACGGATGAAAACTTTGTTCCCCTCCCGGTTTACTTGCAGGGCCTGTATGTTCAGATTGCCAGCCTGCCCGTCATGGATAGAGCCGAACAGGCTGCGCAACGTCGCCGCGTCGCAGACGAGGTTGACATAGTCTTGATGCCGTGCATCCAGAATTTGATGCGGGAGAATGTGCCCCGCCTCGTCCACGATTTCCCCATCGGGCAGGGAGGTTTCCAGCGTGACCCAATCGGTGCGGGGAAAGGAGGACGGATTAAACACCACGATTGCTCCGCCTGTCTCTTGTTCGCGCTCTACCCCCTGCCTGGCGCTTTCCGTTGTGCGCCTTGCCTCCGGCATGGGGCGTTTCTCTCCTATGGTGTCAATCTGTTCTGCCAGCGTTGCCAGCGATTGACGGGTCAACTCCTCGCCAATTTGTTCTACCTGACTGAAGCGGCTTTTCATTTCCTCATGGACTTCGTCAATGGAGCAGCCGCAGATCGAATCGTGCGGATGACACTGCATCAAAAGATGCCAGGCTTCGTGCAGGATGGGCAGGGGTTGGCGCAGGACGGTCGCCGGCCCGGCGCCGGTGGCCAGAAGCCAGGCGAAGGTCGAGAATGGTTCGGCCCATTTTTCGAGCAGTGTTTCGCAGGCATGGTTGCGCTGTTTGATCCAGAGACGGGTGGAAAGCACGCCGGGCAAGAGGTGATGACGTTTGGGTGAGCGCAGTTCGCCTTTGACCACAGACAGGTGTTTATCGGCCAGAGCGGCCTGTACCGCAATCACGTAGTCGCTCAGGGTGGAGTGGCGCACTTCGTCTTCCAGATGCTGTTGCGCCCAGGCAATGGCGGTAGAAGTATCCGCCGGGGGCTCCATGTGATCGGTTCCCAGCATGAGCAAGATGTGTTCGGAGGCGCAGTAAGGTTTCAGGCTATCGCGCAGGCGCAAGATTTCCTGCGCGCAGCGTTCAGGCTGAGAGGTTGGCAACGAGGCGGCGTTGTCGTAGCCGTCGCGCAGGTAAATCGTGAAGACGCGCGAACCATCGGGCGCTTCCCACCAGAGTTCGCAAGGCTCATCGGCCAGGCCGCGCCGAAAGCAGGCTGCCCGAATATCGAATCCCTGCAGGATTTGTGGCATCTGCCCGATGTGGCCGAACGGGTCGGGAATGTACCCAATGTGCATTTTCGGGCCAAACTGCCGGCAGAGACGTTCGCCAGTCAGCAGGTTGCGAATGGTCGCCTCGGGGCTGACCAGGAATTCATCGGGCAAAATGTACCAGGGGCCGATGATGATACGCCCTTCCTGAACGTAACGGCGAATTTTCCTCTCGTTCTCCGGGCGCAGGGCCAGATAATCCTCGAGGACTATCGTCTGCCCGTCGAGCATGAAATACCGATAGTGAGGATCGGCGTCGAGTAAATCGAGCAGGCGGTCGATCAACTGTACCAGCCGCAAGCGGAAAATCTGGAAGGGCTGATACCATTCACGATCCCAGTGGGTATGCGAGATGATATGGATGACAGACATTGCTGCGCCTTCCGTTTCACGTTCTCTGTCTTCCGTCTCCTGCTTTCACGCATTGCTGCAGAATTTCTTCCCAGTGTGGGAACAGGAGGAGGTGGGCTTCGCCCTCGTAAAATTGAGGGTAGACTTCTGGAATTCGGGCGGCCAGGTAGTAGGCCATCTGGATAGGGGCCAGGTTGTCCTGGCTGCCGTGCCAGAGATAAACCGGCGGGCGGATATTTTCCAGAGGGAAGCCCCAGGGGCGGGAAATCAGGCGTGTTTCCCAGGCGTGGCCGAGGGTGCCCTGGCGAAAGGCCTCCACTTCACTCTGGTAGCAGATGGCGCGGATGGCCGGATCTTTCCACAGTTCTGCATCGGCGCGTGGACGTTGACTCTGGTCGCTTTCCACGACGGTTTTTGGCGCGCGGGCGCCTTGGTGGAAGAAAATCCAGATGAGCAGGCGCCAGAGCGGCCAGGGGGCGAGACGCCCAACGCGCAGGCCGAGGCGATTGCGCGCCCACATTCCCTGCAGCGCGCCGGGGGCGTCTGACGGCCCCAGACCGGCGACGACGACGGCCAGGGTCACGCGCGCCGGGAGGGCAAAGGCGCAGGCCAGCGCGTAGGGACCACCGCCGGAATGCCCGGCCACGGCGAAGCGTTCCAGGCTCAGGGAATCGGCGAGAAAGGCCACGTCAGCTGCCCAGTCCAGAATGCGCCGCCGGGGCTGGAAGGTGGATTGTCCATAGCCGGGGCGGTCAACGCAGATGAGCCGCACCCCGCTGCGACGTGTGATTGCGTCGGGTGGGCGAAACAAGCGCGAACCGGGAATGCCGTGAAAGAAGAAGAGCGGCGCGCCCTGCTCATCGCCGTATTCCGCGTAAGCCAGGGTACGCCCATCGGGGAGAGAGACGGAGTGGAAGTCCATAGGTCGCTGCCACTGACAGAATGACTCCGCGAGGGAACGCCGCGCCTCACAGGCGCACTTTCTCGGCTGTCAACTGGGCGGCTTCTGCCATGGCGGCGGCGCGGTTGCTGATGGGGAATTTCCCATGCCAGGGGCTGAGCCGCGCGCCCAGGGCGGTGGGGGCGTAAATGCCCCAATAGGTTAAGGAGCGCAGGCTGCCGGTCAACGTTGTGGCGTCTTTGAGTTCGGCCAGCGTGGCTATGTCCCAACCGCCAAAGAAGCCGTAGAGGAACATGAAGAGGGGAAAACTTGGCAGGATGCCGATGAAGAAAATCAATATACTGCTGATCTGATCGCCTTTCCAGAGATAGGTATTCAGAAAAGCCAGAATACCATAGTGGGCGGCGGCGCTCAACAAGGGCGCCAGGAGTGATTGCCAGACGTAAAATCGCTGGGGGAAGCAGATTCGGTGGTTGATAAAGTAAGCCGTGATGCCTTTGGTAAGCAGACCGATGAAGTAGGCGATAATCAGGGCGGTAACCTGAAAGCGCGTCAGGAGAATCCAGGCCAGGATAATCCGAATCATTTGTTCGGAGAAGACCAGAATAGACTTGAGGTAAGGGCGGTTGGAGCCTAACTGGACGGTATCGCCTACCCAGGAGGGGAACTGGATCGCGCCCCAAATGGTCAACGGCACGACGTAGGAGGCGGCGCGCTCGAATTCGACGCCGGTCGCGCCGAGGATGAACAGGGGCGCCACGGCCAGCAGCACGGCGCCGATAAACGCGCTGAGCAAGGCGTTGTATTTATAGGCCATGGCGCTGTAGTATTGTCCAAGCCATCGCTTGCCATTGGCAATCGCCTCCGAAATGGCCGGCATAACGCCGTCGTTGAGCGTCTGCGTGACGTTGAAGGCGAAGATGAAGTTCTGCGCCATGCCCCAGTTGCCCCAGATTTCGGCGTAGTTAATGAGCCGCGCCTGAGTAATGGCCACTTCTGCGGCCTGCCCGAACGACCAGGCGGCAGAACCAAGCATTTCGAACACACCAAAGCGGAAACTGGTCTTGACCACCTGCCAGTCGAAGTGCGCCAGGAAGAGAATGCGCGTGTTGTACCCCAGGCGTTTGTAGAGGAACATGCCCCAGAGGAAGGCGAGCAATTCGCCGGCGTAGGCGGCGACACCCATGCCGAGCAAGCCGCCCATGGCGCCGCCAAAGACCGGGTGCGCCCGTCCCCAGGCAAACATCAGGCTGACAAAAATCGGTTGGGTGAACATCGGTAGGATCATGTTCAGGGCAATGTCGAGCAGGCGAGAGTAGTCGAGGCGCTGCAGGCCGGTCAACGCATGGCGGAAGACCTGATAGAAACCCGGAATTTGAATAAATGTGTGGACAATCACGCTCCAGGCATACAGCGCGTAGGCTGAACGCGGCCCCAGAGTGCTGGCCAGTGTGACTACCAACGCCACCTGTACTGCGCCGGAGAGAGCCTGCCACCAGACGAAGACCTGACCGTACTGGATGCCGCGCTGCGGGTCACGAACGCGAAATTCGGCCAGGTATTTGATAAACGCCGCGCTGGTCCCCATATCAAAGAAGAGCCAGGCCAGATTGAAGAATTGCGTCACCCGGCCCCAAATGCCCAGCGCCTGCGCCGAAGGCAGGATGTAAGAGGGCAGGATCAGGTTCTGGTAGATGATAAGGGGAATGAAGAGCAGAAGGCCAAACGTCAACGCCACCAGGAAGCCCGCCAGCGGACGATGGAAGCCAACGTGTTCCCACTCGGTCTGCACCTCGCGCTGTTCGAAACGGGCGCGGTCGGCGACGATCTGATTCAGCAGTTCCGGGTGGCGCAGGCTGTAACGTCGTACCAGAGCAAAGGCCAGGAAAACCGTGGTCAGCATCAAGCCCAGGATGACGAGCAGGGCATTGCGTTCGGCGGTATGGGGTAGCGGCGAGGCCGGATAATCGGCGAAAGACAGCGGTTCATGCCCAGCGGCGCGCATGATCAGATGATAGACAAGATAGTTGAAATAGGCCCATTCCTGAATCTGTGGATTGGTCGTTTCGCTCAGGAAGGGAGTGAGGATAAATTGAGGGTGGTTTTGATCCAACCCGCGCGCGGCCAGGATTGCCGATCCATCTTCATATCCCCTGACCATGATCCCGGCGTCGAGATTTTCAAGCAGGTAGCGTTCACGGACCTGCGGCGCGCCGTTCCAGGCGATTCCCGTCACCAGCGGATCGGCAAATTTGCGGTCGGCTATCAGGCTTACGGCGGTATTGGTCGGGACGAGGTGTAAAGCGGAATTTTCCAGCAGACGACGCAGCGCTGCCTCGCCGGTATCGGTGCTCAGGAAGAGCACCAGACCGGCCTGCCCTTGCTGAACGCGCTGGTACAGGATTTCGTCTTCGGGAATGATGCCGTTCAAGACGAAAACCTCTGCCTGCGCCGGATCTTCAACCAGCGTGACCCGAGCCAGTTCCAACGCCGTTCGGACGCTCCCTGCGGGACCGGCATAATACACCCGCACCTCATCGTCAGCCTGAGCCGGTCTGACAGCCGCCAGCAGTGAAAAGAGAATGACAGCCAGAGATACCAGACGCTTCATGACCGTTCTCCTGATGAATAAGATGGGCCGGCGAAGGGACGGCCAGGTCAGGACTTGCTTTATTGCGTTTTGGTAACCTTGCGGAGACTGCGCGGAGTCTCGGTATCGTATTTTTTGGTCTGTGTCAGATGGTAGGCAAACAGTTGCCCGGCCACGATGCTGACCAGTGGCGTCAACCATTCCGGGATGTTGCGCGGCAGGGGAACAGGGGATTGTGCCAGTTGCAGGGTTTCCTCGCGGTTGGAAATAACCACCAGTTCGGCGCGCTGCTCGCGATGGAGTTGGGTTAGCAGGGAATGCATGGAATCGAAAACGGCCCCGTCGGGCGCGATGGCCAGAACCGGGAAGCCGTCCTCGATCATCGCGATTGGACCGTGCAATAAGTCTGCGGAAGAGTATGGTTCAGCGACCACGTAAGTCAGTTCTTTGAGCTTCAGCGCCCACTCGAACGCTGTGGCATAGTTGAAGCCGCGCCCGACGACCACGCAGTGACGCATGTAACGGTAACGTTCGACCAGAGTGGCAATCTGGGCATCCAGTTGTAGCATTTCCTGCACCCAGGCCGGCACACGCGCCAGTTGTTGCCAGGGTTGTTCCTGATCCTGCTGGAGAGCCGCCGAAATCATGGCCATTGCCATCAGTTCGGCAGTGTACGTCTTCGTGGCCGCGATGGCCTGTTCCTGGCCGGCCTGCAGGTCGAACACGATGTCAGCGGCGTCGGCGAGGGGGGAATGGGGAGCATTGGTGATGGCGATCGTCGGGCATCCCTGACGATGGCCTTCGCGGACAACAGCCACGATATCCGGCGACTGGCCCGATTGTGAGATGCCGATGACCAGCGCCCCCTGGAGCCGCGGTGGACGCTGATAGTAAGTGAACAGGGATGGGGTTGCCAGCGCAACGGGCAAATGGTTCTGTGCTCCCCAAAGGTACGTCGCGTAGCGGGCGGCATTGTCAGAGGTGCCGCGCGCGGCCAGAAGGAGGAAAGTCGGTTGTGCCTGGCGAATGGCAGCCGCCACGCGTTCGGCAGTCTGGCGTTGTTCCTGTAACAAATCCCCCAGGATTCCGGGTTGCTCGAAGATTTCGCTGTGAAGAGTCATAGGGCAACAGTCCTCTCCGTGAAGGTTTAAGGGTTAGAAGGGTGAGGAGTAAGTGGAAGCCAGATCGTGAAGATAGCCCCCTGACCTGTGGGGCCATTGGCTACGGTCACGGTGCCATGATGTTGTTCGACCACCTTTTGAACGATCGCCAGGCCCAGGCCGGTGCCGCTGACGCCGGATTCCCGACCTGTCCGGCCACGATAAAAGCGTTCGAAGATGTGCGGCAAATCGTCCGCAGGGATGCCGGGGCCGCTATCCTGAACGCGAATCGCAACGCCGGCCTGTTCCTGTTCATGCTCGCGGTACGTCCGTATTGTAATCGTTCCGCCCGACGGTGTGTAGTTAAAGGCGTTAATGAGCAGGTTGGAGATCGCCTGGGTCATCATGAATTCGTCAATCCAGACGGGGGGCAGGTCTGCTTCCAGGTAAACGTCAACCGTCAGGCCGCGCTCCTGCGCCAGGCTGAGGCGGTCATGAAGGATGTTTTCCAGAAGGTGGTTGATGTCATGTGGCTGGAAGTGCAGGACGATCTGGCCTGAATCGAGGTGGGAAAGGTTGAGCAGGTCTTCAATCAGCCGACGCAGCCGTTGCAGTTCACGTCCCATGATTTCCAGATTCTTCTGGGTGCGCCTGGCCGGCTGGTCATACATCGTCTGGAAGTACAGCAGCAGGTTGGTCAGCGGGGTGCGCAGCTCATGGTTGATATTGGCGATGAATTCTGATTTCAGGCGATCAGCCTCCTGTGCTTTCTGCAATGCCTGGCGCAAGGCTTGCGTGCGTTCCTCTACCATGGCCTCGAGACGTTCGGAGTACCCTTTCAGCGCTTCCTGGACGCGTTTGAGGTCGCTAATGTCGCGCGCAATGCCCAGCGTGCCGACGATCTGTCCGTTTTCATCGTAACGGGGGATCCTGGTTATGGAGGCCCAGAGCTCTATCCCGCTGAGCGGGCTGGCGAGTCTTTCTTCCTGGCTGATCATCGGGGTTTCGCCGTTTAGCAGACGTTGCTCTTCGGCCAGCCAACGGTGAGCGATCTCTGCCGGGTGGAAATCGAAGAGCGTTTTCCCGACAATGCTTTCCGATGTGGCGCCCAGGTAGCGCGCATAGGAATCGCTGGCGGCGACGTAACGCCCCTGACGGTCCATGAACCAGATGAAATCAGGGCTGTGATTCAGCAAAGAGCGGAACAGGTTGCGCTCGAAGTGAAGTTGCGCCTCTGCTTCCTGACGTTGACGGGAAAGGAAGGCGCCTTGCAAGGCAGTGCTGATTTGATGGGTCAGCGCTTCGCGCAGCAGCCCTGCAGCGGAGGCGAGCGGCCCAAACAGGATATAGCCGAAATGTCTTTCGCCGCAAAAGTGGAGGGGCTCCAGCAAGAGATCCACGCGTCGTTCGGGTGCAAATGCCTCCGCGGGCAACAACTGGCGGGTTGGAAAAGGTTTTCCCTCCAGGGCGGGTTGACGTTGCCCTTGCTGGTAGGCCAGCGCCAGATACGACCGCTGGGGCGGCCTTTTCCCTCTGCCTTCCAGCGGCTGTTCGTAAAGAACCAGATAACAGTCCTGAAAGTGGAGGCGGGGAAGGGCAGCCGTAATGACTTCGGTCAGAGTTCCCAGATCAAAGGCCGTCAGGAGCGGTTCGCTGAAGGTGGTGGTGAACTCGAAACCGGCCCGTTCCGTTTGCAGACGGCGATTGCCGTGCCACCAGTGGACGGCTTCGGTCACCATTGCCTGGGCCTGAAACCAGAGGTTACTACGCGCTGTGGCTTCCGGGAAGGAGAGACTCAAGGAAGAGTGTAACCATGTAAGGAGGCGCGTCCAGGGGGCCAGGTCCCCAATGCCCTGACGCAGCACAACGTCGTGGAGTAAATCATCCCAGTAACGCAGGAAGACTTCGTCCTGATTGTTCTTGATGGCGGTGATGGCGCTGTGGAGCAAATCGGCGGCCCAATTCGCCGGAAAGGCTGGGGCCAAATCGCCGGCGGCCTCGTTCAGCGCGGCCAGAATCGAAGATGACGGGCGCGACGGGTCGGCTCCCTTCTCGCCAGGGACGGAGGGAGGGTAGGGCGTGCAGCCGCAGGAGCGACGAATCACCAGTTGGGCCGGCAGGGTGGTCATCTCGGTGGCGCTCACGCCGGCCAGGCGCGCGAAAAGAATCTCGGTCGCCACTTTCCCCTGTTCGTACAACGGCTGACGGACCGTTGTCAGGGGCGGCAGGGCAAAAGCCGCCTCGGGCACATCGTCAAAACCAACGACGCTAACCTCTTCTGGAACGCGCAGGCCGCGCTGCTGCAGGGCTGACAGAACACCAAACGCCGTATCATCGTTGGCCGCGACAATCGCGTCAAGCGGAACGCGACGTTCGTCAAGGAACAGGCGCACCGCGGCGACGCCCGAAGCCAGGGTAAAGTCACCGGGGGCTACCAGATTCGGGTCAAAGGGCAGGCCATAGGCGGCCAGCGTGTTCTGATAGGCCAGATACCGCTCCTCGGCCTCCGGGTTGGTCTGGGGGCCGCGCACAAAAGCCAGGCGACGACGGCCATGCACTTCAATCAGGTGAACCAGCGCCTGACGCATAGCCCCCACGTTGTCCACCAGCAGGCTGGGGATTCCGGGCAGCGACATGGCGACGCTGACAATGGGCAGGGGAGCGTAGCGCTGACAGAAGCGAAACAGGGCCTTGGGCCCAATAAACTCCCCTACGGCGCCGCCCATGATGACCAGACCGTCGGTGTTCTGGGCGTTGGCTAACTGGAAGGCGAGGTTGCGCCCTGGCGAATAGGACGATTCCATGTTCAACCCACCGCCGACGAAACAAATCAGGTTGGCGTCATGTTCGGCCGCGGCCTGGGCCACCCCGCGCCAGCCACTGGCCTGATAACCGCTTTCGCGGATGTAGCCGGTAAGCAGGCCAATCGTTGTTCTTCGCCGGACGCTCTGCTTCTGTTTTGCCATGACTCCACTCGCTTCCCGGAGGAGACAGGTTCAGTATAGTGCGAGTTGTCATGGGCGTCAATGTTCTTCCCCTGCAGGGAACAAAGGTTTCTGTAAGGAAGCGTCCGGTTCGTTTTTCGCAGGGCTTGCATAATTCGCGCATTTCGTGCATACTAGAGTAGGAGCGCAACATGGCCAAGGTCCCATTGCGTGTGTATAACCGCGAAATCAAAGACCTGATCGAGAACGGGCAACTGGAAGAAGCCATTGCTCATTGCCTGCACATTCTCAAGCATTTCCCCATGCATGTGGAGACATACCGTCTTCTGGGGGAAGCGTTGCTGGAAGCGCGGCGGTATAGCGACGCGGGGGATATTTTTCTCCGTATCCTGGCCGCCGTGCCGGATGATTTCATCGCTCACCTGGGCATGAGCATCGTCCGTGAGAGTGAAAACAAACTTGACGATGCGATCTGGCACATGGAGCGCGCCTTCGAGATGAAGCCCTCCAACCCGGCAGTACAGGGCGAATTGCGCCGTTTGTATGGTCGGCGTGATGGCGTGGAGCCGCTTAAAATTCGTCTGAGCCGCGATGCCCTGGCGAACATGTACCTGCAGGGTGAGTTGTACAATCAGGCCATTGCCGAACTGCGCGCTTTGCTGGGCGAAGACCCGCATCGGCCCGATTTACAGGTCATGCTGGCGCGCGCCTGCTTCGGCGCCGGACGGAAGGCGGAAGCGATTGAAATGTGTGCCAGCCTGTTGCAGAAATATCCCTACTGCCTGGATGCTTTGCGCATCATGAGCGAGTTGCTCCCCGGCACCAATCAGGCGGAAAACGCGCAGGCTTATCGTGGCCGCTTGCGTCAACTGGACCCCTATTCTGCTTTCGTCAGCGGTTCGGTGTTTCAATCGGATCAGGTGGCGGATACGACAGTTACTCTGGAGCATCTGGAGTATCAACCTGGCGGAGAGGGGATTCCTTCCCATGCGGAATGGGCCGCCTCGCTGGGCATTACGGCGGAAGAGCCGGCGTCAGCACAGGCTGAAATTCCTGACTGGCTGGCAGGCGTGGCTCAGGCAGGAGAGACACAGCCCGGAGCCGCGCAGGAGACTCCGGCAGGTGGTCAGGGCGGCGATCTGATCCCGGACTGGATGCGCGCTGCCGGCTGGGGAGAGTCTACGGGGGCGGCTCAGGAAGGCCCGATGGAGAGCGGGGCTGAGGAGACCCTGCCCGCGGAACCGGCGACGGCGGAGATTCCCGACTGGTTGAAGGCAATGGCGCCGGCCGGGGTATTGGGGCCCTCCTCCTCAGGCGAGGTTGCTCCACCACCGTCAGAGGAAGCCCCGGATCTGGAATGGTTGAAATCGTTGGAAATGGCTCAACCGGCGGGGGAGACAGCCGTCGCGGCCGTGGAAGAGGAACAACCGGCCATCACAGCCGCTCCAGCTGAGGAAGTGCCGGACTGGTTGCAGGGGATGGCGGCAGAGAGCGGCGTGCCATTGACTGAGGGCGGGACGGCGGGCGGCGCAGCGACAGCGTCCGTGCCCGCGCCGGCGGAAGAGGAAGTGCCGGACTGGTTGCAGGGGATGGCGGCAGAGAGCGGTGTGCCGTTGGCTGATGCCGAGGCGGCGGGCGGCGCAGCGACAGCGTCCGTGCCCGCGCCGGCGGAAGAGGAAGTGCCGGACTGGTTGCAGGGGATGGCGGCAGAGAGCAGTGTGCCGTTGGCTGAGGGTGGGGCGGCGGGCGGCGCAGCGACAGCGTCCGTGCCCGTGCCGGCGGAAGAGGAAGTGCCGGACTGGTTGCAGGAATTGTCTGCAGCAGGCGTAGCCGCTGCTGGCGCGGAGGAGAGAGAAGGAATTGAAGGAGAAGCAGGGTCGCTGCTGGAAGAGACGATGGCAGCGGCTCCATCTACGGAGGGTACCCAACCTATGCCTGAAGAAAGTGGAAATGTGCTGGACGGCAGCGACGCGCTGGCCTGGTTGGAGGCTCTGGCGGCGCGGCAGGGGGCGCGCCCCGATGAACTCATTACCAACCCAGAAAGCCGTCCCACGCAGGAAACTCCTGACTGGGTGCAGAAACTGGCTGGTGAAGCGGTAACGCCCGCGCCACCGGTTGGCGAGTC
>Ga0315298_1003247_pt1 | contig 26244 bp, 21 predicted proteins | sample WHS_1_MG_FD_203077 | JGI IMG/M metagenome (GOLD analysis project Ga0315298, IMG submission 203077) | Extremophilic microbial mat communities from Washburn Hot Springs, YNP, Wyoming, USA - WHS_1_MG | ecosystem: Environmental > Aquatic > Thermal springs > Hot (42-90C) | place: USA: Wyoming... | reverse complement strand
TTGTCTACCGCGCAAAACTGCGAATGGATGGGTTTGTTTCTCTTGATGCAGACCGCAGGCCTGGTTGCCTTGTCACAAGGCCATTTACTCTTGCAGGTGATTGCATTGAAATCAATGCTGCAACGCAGGGCGGCCGCATCGTTGCTGAACTTGTAGAGCCGCACTGGCACGACCCTGAAGGCAAGCCGATAGAAGGTTTTTCTGCAGATGATTTTGATGTGTTTGAAGGAGATAGCATCAGACACCGACTTTCCTGGCGCGGCAGAAGCGACCTTGGCAGATTGCGCGGAAGGCGGCTTTTGCTGCGGATGATGCTTGTCCATGCACAGATTTACAGTTTTACAATATGAGGGCAAAATGAAAGAATACGAAATCATTTTCGCGTCGTGCAACCTCTCATTCTACGCAAAGCGAATTACTGCATATATTGTGGAACCGGATGTTATCAACCAGCATACAGGACTTTTGCATTTTGCACATGGCTGGGGTGGCAACAGATACGGTTACCGCGAAATGCAAAGAGAACTTGCAGACAGGTTCAACCTTTTGTGCGTCGCAACCGAATACCGTCAGAGCGGATACGATTTTGATGCTGATACAGGACTTGGCGCTTATGTTCCCTATGATGCAAGCCACTATCAGGTGATTGACTGTCTCAATGCTGTGCGCAGGATGCTTGAGATTTATCCCGGGATAGACAGGCGCCGCATTATGGCATTTGGCGCAAGCCAGGGCGGCCACATCTCCCTCCTGATGGCGATTTTCTGTCCGGACACATTTGCCTGCGTGATTGCAAGCAGCCCGATTACATATCTTGACCCAACAATCTGCGGCTGGGCTGGAAGGGATTTTTCTGAAGACGAAAAAGCCATTCGGGATGTTGTGAGGATGGCAGACAGGATTAAATGTCCGGTTGCCCTCAACCACGGCACATCAGACGAAACAGTACCGCATGAACATACCGGACTTCTTGCTTCGGCGCTTCAATCCATGGGAAAAACCGTGCGCGTGAGATACTACGAGGGCGCAGACCATGCGCTTTCTCCTGTAACAGACCGGGCAAAAGCAGCCCTGGAAATAGCAGGCGACTGGCTGGAAAAATCCATGAACACTGCCAGGGATGATTTTAAACAGGGCAGTAAAATTGTAATTGGGTGCGTCACAAAATCCTTTGTGCTGGATTGGTCAAAACCAATAGATGACTTCTCGCTTGCCTGCTGGCAATGAAACTCGTCTCTAAATCTTCCATTCACTTCTAACTTTCTATCTTTCCCTTTAATTGTTCAGCGCAGGCATAAAGCAGAAAAGCCGCTCCGGCATAATGGCCACTCTCGTCAGGACAGGTGAGCCCATGGGATTCTCCCGGGACAACGAAAAGTTTCGGCAGAATTCTGTGGGACGCTGCAGAAATTGCAGCATGCAGTTCAAACGTTCTCCTGGAATCAACACGGGGGTCTGTTTCGCCAATGCTGATGAAAATCCTGCGGTCAGCAAGTTTGTCAACAAGAGATATTGCGTTGGTTTTCTTTACTATTTCATTGTCAGCAAGATGACTGAACTCGCGCACAATCGGCAGGTATGTCAATGGATAATGAACGGCCGTGGCAAGTACCCGAAGGTCGTTTGCCATAATATGGAGAGCCGCACAACCTCCGCGGGATGTTCCGTCAAGCACAATAACCCCTTCTGTTGTCAGGTTTTTTTCCAGAACAAAATCTATAAAGGAAGAGCCGGTTTCTGCAATTTCACCAAACACATCCATACCGGCAGCCATTGCTGCAGCCATTCCTTCAAGGCCTTCACCAAATTCGTTAACAAGGTCTCCATGGTTTGGCAAATCAAAACTCGCAACCCTGTGACCAGCGGCCAGGAAAATGTTGGGCGAAATCTGGTAACTGCTTAAGTTGAGCATGTCGGTTCTGGTGCTGCCAAGACAAAGCAACATGGCTGGTTTTCTTGTGAGAACCGCAGGTGTCCTTACAAGCACCTTGTGCGGTTTTCCCCTGACATTGAGGACGAACTCTTCGTCAGAATGCGGCGGAATGTTCATATCGCCTCCTGAGTAAGTATGCATTATGCCTGTAAAGATTAAGATTTAGTTTAGCACATACCAGATGGCCGTCAACGCACCGGGATTATCATTGACAAATTTGCCGCACGGTGTAAAATTCATAATAGCGGATTAAGAACAACAGGGGGTGTCTATGAAGAATCTGGTGGTACTTTCAGTACTGTTTATCTGCGCGTCTATTCTGGTTGCTGGCGTGAAGCCGGCGACAAAAGACGAAGTGAGCATGTCAATTGAGCAAATCCAGAAATTTATCAACGAAGAAAATGAGAACGCAATAAAAGTTTTTTCTGCTGCGCTTGAAATTGAAAAAAGGGCAACGACCAGTTTTTTTGCAGGGCAAATAGCACAGAAAATGGCCAAAAATTCAAGCATGGCTCTCATTGAAAAAGCGCGCACAAATTTTACATTCTCGCAACTCGCTGTGATATGGGCTGTTGCTCAACTTGAAGAAAAACCAATGAAGAGCGTTCTTGACGACGCAAATTCCTGCGGAATAGAAAATTTAATCAGCGGACTGCATTTTACGGCTGAGCAAATTGCGGAAAAAATTCTCCAGTTGAATCCGCCCAAGCAAATTCGCAAACAGTGAATGCGGTTTCCTCAGGAGCCGGCTGAGAGGCCTTCAGCAAATTTCTTGTATTCTTCTTTTATTTCTTCCGGGAGTCGTTTGCCAAACTGGGATAGAAACTGCCTGACATCCTGCACTTCTTCCTGCCAGTCCGCAGGGTTCACATCAAGCAATTGCCTGACATCTTCTTTTGAAATTGCAAGGCCATCAGTATCAAGGTCGTTCTCATGGGGTAAGAGACCAACAGGCGTTTCTTTTGCTCCTGCGCGGCCATTGATTCTATCAACAATCCATTTAAGCACCCTTATGTTTTCACCAAATCCAGGCCAGAGGTATCTGCCGTTTTCACCTGTTTTGAACCAATTTACCGAGTAGATCTTCGGATGGTTCTTGATTTTCTTGCCCATAGCAAGCCAGTGGCCAAAATAATCAGCCATGTTATATCCGCAGAACGGAAGCATTGCCATAGGATCGCGCCGAAGAAGTCCAACCTTATGGATTGCGGCAGCAGTGGTTTCTGAGCCGGCCCTTGTTCCGAGGAATACACCGTGTTGCCAGTTAAACGCCTCAGTGACCAGCGGGATAAGACGGCTTCTCCTTCCTCCAAAAATAATCGCTGAAATTGGCACGCCTTTCGGATTGTCATATTCCTTTGAAAGGGTTGGCGAATTGTAGATAGACACCGTAAATCTTGAATTTGGATGCGCCGCTTTGTTTTCTCCCCCGGGTACAAATGGTTTGCCCTGCCAATCAAGCAGTTCGCCACGGGGTACCTGCAATCCTTCCCACCATGGTTCGTTCGTTGAAAGTGCGAGCGCTGTATTTGTAAAAAGAGTCGGGTAGAAATTGTCGGCTTTGAGTGTTAGCATCATGTTCGGATTTGTTTCCATAGAAGTTCCAGGAGCCACGCCAAAAAGCCCTGTTTCAGGATTGATTGCATAAAGCCGTCCGTCAGGCCCGATATTCAGCCACGCTATATCATCTCCGATTGTCCAGATCTTGTAGCCGGGAATTGCTGACTGGAGCATGGCGAGATTTGTCTTACCGCAGGCAGAAGGCATTGCAGCCGTGACGTAAGTGATATTGCCATCAGGGCTCTCTATTCCAAGAATTACCATGTGTTCAGCAAGCCATCCCTCATTGTATCCGAGCCATGACGCTATCCTCAAAGAAAAGCATTTCTTGCCAAGGAGCGCATTTCCGCCGTATCCTGAGCCAATGCTCCATACAAGGTTTTCTTCAGGAAAATGCATGATGAAGCGTCGCTCTGGGCTGAAATCACCGACAGAATGCATACCTTTTACAAAACTGTCCGATGTGCCGATTTTCTTAAGGGCACTTTTTCCCATCCGTGTCATGATTCGCATGCTCACAGCGACATAAGAAATATCAGTCAACTGAACGCATGCTCTGGCATAAGGCGAATCAGGATGTCCCATCATGTACGGAAGCACGTACATGGTTCTACCCTTCATACAGCCCGCTGTAAGTTTGGTAAGAAGTTTCTTTGCTTCCCGAGGGTCCATCCAGTTATTGTTGGGACCTGTTGTTGTCCTGTCAGGATGGCAAATATATGTCAGGTGCTCGGTACGCGCCACATCGGTTGGATGGCTCCGGTGGAGATACGATTTAGGCCAGATGCTGTGGTTGAGTTGACGGAATACCGGCTCATCGCCGATTTTTTCATCCTTCAAACCAATCTCTACAATTCTGCGGGTTTCTTCTTCACTTCCGTCGCACCAATGAATTTTTTTTGGTCGGGCAAGTTCTGCCTGCTGTTCAACCCATTTCTCCAGAGGTGTTGCCATTTCTTTCCTTTCGGGTCGTGTTGATGCGGATATAGTTGGAACAATGAACAAATACTGATAATAACTTTGGAGAGATTATAGAAAAAATTCGGTTATTGTCAAATTTTCCTGCGTTCAAGGCACGCCTTCACAAACGCAGAAAACAGTGGGTGGCTTGAAAATGGTTTTGACTGGAATTCGGGATGAAACTGAGTGGCTATAAAGAAAGGATGATTTTTCAGTTCAATGATCTCTGCCAGTTTCCTGTCAGTAGTGAAGCCAGAAATTTTCATCCCGTGTTGCTCAAGAATTTCCCTGTAAGCCATATTAAATTCCCAGCGGTGGCGATGTCGTTCGCATATCAGATTTTTCCTGTATACCCGTCTTGCAAGCGTACCCTTTTCAAGCACGCACTGGTATGCCCCGAGCCGCATCGTACCGCCCAGATTGGTGATATTTCTCTGCTCATCAAGAAGACAGATGACAGGGTCGGGACAGTCAGGAGCAAATTCAGTGCTGTGCGCTTTGAGTATTCCGCAAACATTCCGCGCAAACTCAATCACCGCGCACTGAAGTCCGAGACAGAGTCCAAAGAATGGGACTTTCTTTTCGCGGCAGTAACGAATTGCACTGACCATTCCTTCCACTCCGCGGATGCCAAATCCACCGGGCAGTATTACTCCGTCCACTTCCTTGAGCAGGTTTTCAGCACCTTCCTTTTCAACCCGCTCAGAATCAATTTTGACAAATTTCGTTCGGCATTTGTTCGCGATTCCGCCGTGCACAAGCGCTTCATACACCGACTTGTATGAATCCTGAAGTTTGATGTATTTCCCAACAACCCCGATTGCAGTTTCCCGCTGTGTTGTTCTAAGTGTATCCACAATATGTTTCCATCGGAGGAGGTCGGGTTTGCGCCGCGCCAGAAGTCCGAGATATTCAAGTATTATTCGGTCAAGGTTCTGCCTGTGAAAAATAAGCGGGATTTCATAAATCAAATCAGTATCAAGCGCCTCTACGACCGCATGTTTTTTTACATTGCAGAAAAGAGCGATTTTTTCCTTCATTTCCTGTGTCAGCGGGCGTTCTGTTCTGCACAGGAGTATCTGGGGCTGAATTCCAATCTGCCGGAGATTTGCTACCGAATGCTGGGTGGGCTTGGTTTTGAGTTCATCTGCCGCACGCATATAAGGCACAAGCGTCAGATGAATAAAGACCGTGTCCGAATTATACTGGACATGAAGCTGCCTGATTGCTTCAAGAAATGGCAAACTTTCAATATCTCCGACAGTGCCGCCGATTTCACAGATAACAATGTCTACCTTTTTGGTCAGGTCCATCACCTTCTGTTTTATTTCGTCCGTGATGTGAGGCACCACCTGAATGGTTCTTCCAAGATACTTGCCGCACCGTTCCTTGCGGATAACTGCATCATAAATCTGACCGCTGGTTGTATTATTCTGCCGCAGCATTTTTGCTTCTGTAAACCTTTCATAATGGCCAAGGTCGAGGTCGGTTTCTGCCCCGTCAGATGTCACATATACCTCTCCGTGCTGGAAGGGACTCATGGTGCCCGGGTCAACATTGATATAAGGGTCAAATTTAATGAAGGTCACACGATATCCATGGCTTTCCATAAGCGCGCCGATTGAAGCAGACGCTATGCCCTTGCCGAGGGAAGAAACAACGCCGCCGGTGACAAAGATAATTTTAGCCATTTGGTTGCCTGTTGAGGGTGCGAATATCGTCAATTGTGTCAACTGATTGAGAATCCTTTGCGACAACAACCACCTTGATGGTATAACCGTTTTCAAGAATGCGCAACTGTTCAAGTTGCTCTACCTGTTCAAGCGGTGTTGAAGGGAATTTTGCGAATCTTAGAAGGAATTTTCTCTGAAAGGCATAAACTCCAATATGTTTGAGAAAAACGATCCTGCCAAAAAAAGGAAGGTCCCGTGAGAAGTAAATCCTTGGAAACGGAATTAAGCTTCCTGAGAAAAACAGAGCAAATGATTGTTTATCGACAACAACCTTGGTGATATGCGGGTTGTATAAGTCGCTCTCCCTGCGGATACGTGTTGCCGCGGTTGCACATACGATTGCGTCGTCATCAAGCATTGCCTTCACTGGCAAATCAATCGCCTCAGCTGGAATGAACGGTTCATCTGCCTGTATATTAACGAAAATGTCACCTTTTATTTTCCGGGCAACCAGAGCGACACGGTCACTTCCAGACCTGCAATCAGGCGCGGTAAATACAACCTGTGCACCAATCCTGCGCGCCTCATCTGCTATGATATCGCTGTCAGTTGCAATCAGAATCCGGGTAAGGGTTTTTGCCTTTATTGCATGCCTGTAAACGCTTTCAAGGATGGTGCAGTTTCCGATTTTCTTCAGAACCTTGCCAGGCAGCCGTTCCGAACCATAACGAGCAGGAATCACACCCACAACATCACCCATATTTTTTGTCCTTTTGCCTGTTTTCCACCATCGCAAGCAATTCTTCCGGAGAAACGGTTGCGGTTCCAAGTTTCTGTACAACAACACCTGCAGAGTAATTAGCAAGCACGGCTGATTTGAGTATGTCAAGACCGGCTGCAAGCCCCAGTGTAATCACTGCAATAACAGTATCTCCGGCGCCAGTAACATCAAAGACCTCTTTGCTGATTGCCGGAAGGTGATACCACTGCTTTTTCGAGAATACTGTCATACCATCCTTTCCCTGTGTGATGACAAGATAATCAGCCCGGAGTTTCCGTCTTATGAGTTTGCCAAGCGCGATAAGTCGCGCCGAACTATCTGGCTCAGGCATTCTCATACCCAAACTTGCTTCAAGTGTATTGGGAGTAAGGCAGGTTACATTTTTATAGTAAAAAAAATGGTCTATTTTTGGATCAACTGTCACAACGATTTTTCGTCTACGGCAGAGATTTACCACGGTTTTTATGAGAGATGGGATAATCATACCCTTGCCATAGTCAGAGATTACAACCGCGTCAAAATGTTCCAGATTTCGTTCAAGATAGATGCGCAACTTCCTTAATTCGCCCCTTGACAATTTTTCAAGTCGCTCATAATCTATGCGCACCATCTGCTGAACGCCCGCGACCACCCGCGTTTTAAGAGTGGTGGGGTATTGCTTGCGGACGATGAGGAAATCCGCAACACCGTTTTCATTCAAAATGGAGCGAAGCAAAGCGCCCTGCGCATCATCGCCAATGATGCCCGAAACAGTTGCAGATGCTCCGAGAGCCGAAATGTTAAGGCATACATTGCCGGCACCACCTGCACGATGTGTTTCCTTTTTTACCTCAACAACCGGAACAGGCGCTTCAGGGGAGATTCTTCTGACAGTTCCTGTTACGAAATGGTCAAGTATGAGGTCTCCGATGACCAGGATGCGCAGGGATGCGGCCTTCCCCAGGAATGCTCGCGCATCATCTCTGGAGATATCATAATGAATCATCTTTTTTAAATCCAGAATATACAATTTCCGTGGTGCTGTGGTTTAGAAAACCAATCAATGAAAACCCATATTCCGGCGCAGGTATAAAGTCCAAGTGGCAGGCCAAGAAAGAAATACTTTGATTTTTCATAGGTCTTCACCCCGCCATATTTAAGTATTATCTTCTTGACAAGCCATGCCACAAAGATAGAAAACCACAGAAAATCCATCAGCCAGACAGGAGCGATTACAAATCCTATCGGATGCAAAGGCCACCACAGAAACTGCTGGCGCAGGAACATCAAAAGTCCCATAAGTACAAGCCCGATCCCCCTGCAGAGCCAGCCAATCTTGTTTGGTTCTGTTTGATTCTTGATAAGGTCGCCAACATAGTCATAAGGTGCCTGGGCCCCGCCGATATTGAACCAGCCATTAAGATTAATGCCCCCATACTTGTAGGATATTTTGAGCACAAAATACATTGTGGCAATAATGTTAACTGCGATCGCAAGAAAAATCGCCCAGAACAAAATCCTGCGATTGCCTTTTGTCCGGTCCATTACCTTTACGGCCATTGCGCTTGATGCCATGGGGAAAGTGCGCAAATCAGCGGCATAAACGTACGTCAGAGCAAGTGCAACCAGCACTGCTGGAGTAAGATTTTTACTTCCCCACATTGACACAATTATTGAGGATGAAATAATCGTTGCCACCATAGTGGGTATCCCTGCTTCGCACACAATCCTCGTAAGCACAAGGTAAAGTATCATTGCAAAGAGATAGAAAAGGATGCCGATATGCCAGGTAAGCCCGGAAAATTTCAGCCATCCGAGGACAAAAACTGAGCCGATTACAAGTCCCCAGAATGCGGTCCTGTAAGGAAGCATCTCCTGTGAATCGTCTATTTTCAGCCGACCGATTGCAACCCGCCAGATATCGCGCATATGGGCTCTTGAGATATAAAAACTGTAAGCAACCATGGCGATCATTGCGCCTGTACCAAGATGCGCGAAGATAGCGTATCCGGCACAGCCGTAAATTCCGATATTTTCAGTGCTTGATATACCTGTCATATTGAAAACGCCCCGGATTATCTGGAAAATGAGATTGAAAAACCAGAGCGAAAAACTCACCTCAAGATTTGCAAGATACACAAACCCGATGACCGGAAAACTTATCCTGAAATTGAGGTTCTGGGTTCCACGGAAAATTTGTATTGAATTTGCCAGACGGGGTGCAGGTATAATTGGCCAGTGATGATGGAGCCCTACAAGAGTTCCTGAAATGAAAGCGATGGCAAACCCAATCCACATATATGGACTTTTGAAAAAAGAAGAAAGAAAATGCCGTCTGGTTGTTGCGGCCTGCTCTTCCTGAACCATTTCAAGCGGAAGTTGCGTGAGGGGATAAACAAGTTTTTCTCGCTCCATCCACTGCTTGCGCAAAAGCACAACAACGCAAATCATACAGAAATAAAGGACGAGGATGAATGGGATCCATAGCGAAAGCGGTTTAATCCACAAACCCCATGGTATTTTGCCGCCCTGCGGTAATCCCTCAAAAAACTGCGTGACCGCTTGCGTGTCTGTAACAACAAGGTCCTTATTGATGTGTGAAAGTATCCGGTTTGTCCAGTCGTTGTTTGGATTGGCATAGTACTTTGGTGCTGCAAGAATCGGGAGAATTTGACTTCCAAATCCCATTTCAGTTACTGAACAGGCGACAAGCATCATTGAATATATAAGGAGCAATTCACCAGAGGAAAATCCGAGCGACCATTTGATTCGTTTCACAAGCGCATTGAGAAAAATAATAAGGAAAAGAATCATGATGGCAGCAACAGGCATGTGGTCTATTGCCATATAAGAACCGTTGAGGATATCTCCGGACATGTGGTCGTAAAATGCGATAAGCGCTGAAAGGATGAGCCCTGCGATAAACGCCCTCTTGGTGAATGCGTTCTGCACGGTTACTCCTTTGTAAAGAGATTTTCAAGGTAATGGGCAAACACAAAAATCTTTTCTTCCTGAAACCACGGGCCCATAATTTGAATACCAACTGGAAGTTTATCAAAAGAATCGCAAATTGGCAAATTAATGCTCGGAATGCCGGCGAGGTTTGCATTTACAGTAAAGATATCCGACAGGTACATCCGAAGCGGGTCCTGCATTTTTTCTCCGAGCAGGAAGGGAATTTCTGGTGTTGTCGGCGCAAGGATAAGGTCAACCTTCTGAAAGGCATCTTCAAAGTCCTTTCTGATTTTTGCGCGAACCTTCTGCGCCTTGAGATAATACGCTTCGTAATAACCTGATGAAAGGACAAATGTTCCGAGTATGATTCTCCGCTTCACTTCAGGTCCGAATCCCTCGCCGCGGCTTTTCAGATACATCTCAAGAACATTCGAGTACTTGGTGCTCCTGCGGCCAAACTTCACCCCGTCAAATCGTGCGAGATTTGTGCTTGCTTCTGCTGTGGCAAGTATGTAATAGGTTGCGATGCCGTATTTTGTATGAGGGAGCGGAATTTTCCTAACAGTAAATCCCTGCTGTTCTATCGCGGCGATCACTGATTCAAAGGTCTTGCGCACCTGGCTCTCAATGCCTTCTCCAAGGTATTCATCAGCAACACCGATTTTTATGTCTTCTGGTGCGGACGGATTCTTGAGGAATTTCACATAATCCGGTACCGGCAGCATAGAAGACGTAGCATCGTGTTCGTCGTATCCTGCGATGACCCCGAGAAGCATGGCGGCATCCTCAACATTACGGCACAGCGGACCAATCTGGTCAAGGGATGACCCGAACGCGACCAGCCCGTAGCGCGACACCCTTCCGTATGTTGGCTTCAATCCAACGACTCCGCAGAAAGCCGCCGGCTGACGGATAGAGCCGCCAGTATCTGACCCGAGAGCGCCAAAAGCGGTGCACGCAGCAACACTGGCAGCAGAGCCGCCGCTGGAACCACCGGGAACGCGCGATTTATCGTGTGGGTTGTGTGTTGGACCAAAGGCAGAATTTTCAGTTGACGAGCCGAAAGCGAATTCATCCATATTTGTCTTGCCTATAAGCACAGCCCCGGCTTTGCGCAGTTTTGAGACGACCGTTGCATCATAGGGTGATTGATATCCTTCAAGAATTTTTGAAGCGCATGTGGTTGGCTGGTCTATGGTGCAGATATTATCCTTGATCGCGATCGGAATTCCTTCAAGCGGACGCAACGGGTCGCCCGACATAATGCGCTTCTCAGATTCTTTTGCGTACTCAAGCGCGTGTTCATTTACATGCAGATAGGCGTGGATTTCAGCATCAATGTTTGAAATACGGTCAAGAAGTTGGATGGTGAGTTCAACTGGAGATATGGATTTTTCTGCTATGAGACGACTCACATTGCGGATAGAGAGTTCAAACAGGTCCATTTTACAGGTACTCGCGCGGGTCCGATATCTTTCCTTTAATGGCAGAAGCAGCAACCGTGGCAGGCGATGCGAGATAGATAAAGGAATTCGGATTGCCCATCCGCCCCTTGAAATTACGATTTGCTGTGGAAATAACAACCTCTCCGTCTGAAGGAACACCCTGATGGGTCCCCACACATGGTCCGCATCCAGGGTTTGTAACGCAACAGCCGCTCGCAAGGAATATCTCCATAATTCCTTCCTTCAGGCACTCAAAGTAAATTTTCCTTGTCCCGGGCGTCACAATTACTCTAACATCTGGATGGACTTTTCTTCCCTTCAAAATTGATGCAGCAATTTTAAGGTCCTCAAAGCGGCCATTGGTGCAGGTTCCGATAAACGCCTGATTGATATTTGTACCTGCGACATCTCTCACTGGAACAACATTATCCACTGTATGCGGCTGTGCGACAAGCGGTTCTATTCTATCTATGTCAAGTTCAACCGTATGTTGGTAAACCGCATCCTTATCAGCAGAAACTGGCCTGAAAGTTGACGGACTGGCAAACTGCGAAAGGTATTTTTCTGTCTGCGTGTCATATTCCATGATGCAGGTTTTCCCGCCGACCTCAGTAACCAGGTTGGCAATAGTGAATCTGCCGTCCATTGATATTGTGGAAAAAGCGTCCCCGCCAAATTCAAGCGACTGATAAATCGCTCCGGACGCCTTTAACGTTCCAACCATAAGCAACCCGAGATCTTTAGCGAACACACCGCGGGGAAGTTTTCCTGAAAACATAACTTTTGTGGTTCCGGGAACCTTAAACCACTGCTTACCGGTCAGCATTGCTATGGCAAGATCAGTGGAGCCAACTCCACAGGACATCAGATTAAGCGCTCCGTATGTCGGAGTGTGGCTGTCAGCGCCAAGTACAAGATTGCCTGGTCTGAGCAGTCCCCTTTCAGGTAGCAGTATATGGCAAACACCCTCGCCAATTTCCATCCTCTGGATACCATGCCGAATTGCAAAGGTTCGCATCAGTTTATGAAGCACAGAAACACCCATATTCGGACTCGGGCTGTTGTGGTCAAAGACAAAACACACCTTTGAACTGTCAAAAATTTGCTTTCCGCCAAGTTGTTCAAATGCTTTGATGACCAGCGGCGCGGTTCCGTCCTGAGCCATAAGAAAATCCACAGCAGCGATACATATATCACCGGCAGAGACATTCTTGCCGGCATGGGCAGAGAGGATTTTTTCGGCTATTGTCTGTCCCATAATTTCTTCCCTGTCTTTTCAAAATCTGTAAGATGGCATTTATCAAATACTTGCCGCAAAAGTTCAGTTTGGAATCCAAAGCAGAGGATTTGAATTTGCTCTTATGGCGTGACTGTCATCAGGAGCCGCGCTTCCTCTGGATGTCTCGCGATGAAGAGAAGTTCATCATCAGTAAGCGGTTTTTGCTTATGCACATTCGCGTACCGGGCAAGTTCAAGAATCTCTCTGGCTTCGTTTTCGTCCTTAAACTCCACCTCAAGTTTTCCATAAATGTTGCGCAGACCTTTGATGCCGCTGTACTCTCCAAGAATGATCATTCGGCCTGTTTCAATAATTTCTGGCTCACCCCTGCCAAGTTCCTCAAACTCATAGAGTTCGTAATTTTTTCTGTCCTTCAGCGCTCCATCCACATGTATTCCAGATGAATGCGCAAATGCATTTGACCCGACGCCCACCTGATTGATGGAGATGGGAACCTTGAAGGCGTATGCGGCATAATGAGCAATTTTCCACGCCATTGAAAATTTAATCCTGCTGTCAAGAACATATTTATCCATTCCTGCCCCATATTTACATGCAAGGAGCACTGAAACAAGGTCAGCATTTCCAGCGCGCTCCCCGAGGCCGTTAACCGTGGTGTTGATATAGGCGTCAAAACCGGCGTCAATTGCTGCCTTTGCACCGGCGATAGAACAAGCAACCGCCATGCCAAGGTCATTATGACAGTGAAGTTCAATGGGAAGTTGTATCTGTTCCGCTATCCTAACAACCTTTTCATAGATTGAAAATGGCGTATCGTAACCGAGCGTGTCACAGTAACGCAGCCGGCAAGCGCCGTGTTCTTTTGCGGCAAGGCCAAATTCAATAAGTTTTTCAGTTTCTGTGCGCGAGGCGTCTTCTGCGTTCACGCCAATGGATTTTGCACCAGCGGCTCTTGCTGCGTCCACAGCATCGGTCATATCCTTAATCACGCTGCCAAAATCCCTTTTCCCCATGAACTTGCCGAGAATCATCTGTTCGGATGTTGAAATTGAAAGGTTCACATGTTCAAGGTTCTGCACATTCCTGAATGCTTCTGCAACATCTTCCTTGATTGCGCGCATCCAGCCCGAAATTCGTATTGGCGCGAGGACTCCTTGTCCGGCAAGCAGCAGATTGGCATTCAGGTAATTGATTTCATGCCTTGTTACAGGAAATCCTGCCTCACTCTGAAATATCCCCATTTCGTTGAGGTAGAGGTTAATCATCGTCTTCTCAAGTTTGGCAAGCCCGAGCCGCGCTGTCTGCACTCCGTCCCTGTTTGTCACATCAATAATATGGATGGTTGGCATGTTTTTCCTAAACCTCCAGAATTACAGGTTTTTGCGCCTGATGGGGATGGTTCGGCCCGCGGTATACCTTAAGTTTAGTAAGCAGTTTGCTCCCGAGCCGATTGTGCGGCAGCATGCCTTTTACAGCATGCCTTATAACTGTTTCCGGACTTTTCTGCATAAGGGTAAGAAATGTTTCCTTTTTTAGCCCGCCAAGGTATCCTGAATGCCGGTAATAAAACTTGTCTGTCGTCTTTTTTCCTGTCACCTTCACCTTTTCAGCGTTCACCACAATAACAAAATCGCCAATGTCAAGAAACGGAACATAGCATGATTTGTGTTTTCCCAGCAGAATGCTTGCGATACTGGATGCAACTCTACCGAGTGGTTTTCCTGATGCGTCAACCACATAAAACATCTTGTCTGTTTTCTCTTTCTGAGTCGGCAAACTTGTTTTTTGAATTTTCATATCGCCTCCAATTTCTCCCTGATTATAATGAAAAAGTTTATCTCTGTCAAAATGCAGAGTTTTTGTTACCATGGCTGAAATTTTGACGGGAAAGAAAGATTGGATTATACTTAGTTATCAGGTCATTCTTTGCAGGTAAAATCTTATCCTTGTGTCGGTTCAGTTTCCAGGTATATCGGCAGTACCCCGGTTAAATATGAACGAAATCAAAGAAAATTGTGGACTTGCTGGTATCTATGGCCATAACCGCGCTGCAGAAATTCTGTATCTATGTCTTTTTTCCCTGCAGCACCGGGGACAGGAAAGCTGCGGAGTGCTTGTTTCAGATGGGGAAAATGAGTTTTCTCACAGGGGTATGGGACTGGTTTCAGAGGTATTCTCAGCCGAACATCTGCGAACACTGAAAGGCCATTACGGCATAGGCCATGTGCGGTATTCTACTACAGGCAGTTCAAACATCAGAAATGTTCAGCCGTTTTTCATCCAGTATATGGGCAAAACATTCGGTATGGCGCATAATGGCAATCTTACCAACAGTTATCGCCTAAAGAATTCCCTTGAACGCAGAGGCGCCATATTTCAGACCACGATGGACAGCGAACTCATTATACATCTTATGGTAATGAGCCGCGGCAAAACATTCAGGGAACGGCTTCTGCATACGCTTCCGCAATTGCGCGGTGCATTTTCACTTGTGCTGTTTAACGGCAGTGAAATTATCGGAGTGCGGGATAAGTTCGGATTCAGGCCACTTGTGCTTGGCAAGCTTGATGGCTGCCCAATACTTGCATCCGAGACCTGCGCATTTGACCTCATAGGGGCAGAGTATGTTCGGGAAGTCAAGCCAGGTGAAATGGTTATACTGAATGAAAACGGCGTTGAAAGCATAACCTGGGGAGAATCCAAACGGCGCGCTCACTGTATTTTTGAATTAATCTATTTCGCGCGTCCTGATAGTTATGTGTTTGGTGCAAGCGTCTATAACACGCGAAAAAAACTTGGCGAGCGCCTTGCTGATGAGTTTCCGTTCACGGGCGAAGTGGTTTTACCGGTTCCGGATTCCGGTAATTTTGCTGCGCTCGGTTTTGCGCACAAAAAGAAACTGCCGTTTGAAATAGGAGTGATTAGAAATCACTATATCGGCAGGACTTTTATTCAGCCGTCTCAGAAAACCCGCGATTTTACCGTGCGGGTAAAACTCAATCCGGTTCGTTCAGTAATTGAAGGCCGTGACATCATTGTCATTGAAGATTCAATCGTGCGTGGAACAACCTGCAGGAATCGGGTAGAATCGCTGCGCAAAGCAGGGGCAAGGAAAATTTTCATGGGTATTTCCTGTCCTCCGATTATTTCTCCATGTTATTACGGCATTGATTTTCCATCAAAAACAGAACTTATTGCTGTAAATAAGAGTGTGCCGGAAATCAGGAAATTTCTTGGGCTTGATGGACTTTATTATTTGAGTTATGAAGGTATGCTTTCTTCCATGCCAATTGCGCCTGAAAACTTCTGCACCGCCTGTTTTTCAGAGCGATACCCGGAAAAACCAGATACACATTGCGGTAAGTACCTACTGGAAAAATGCTGCGACAGCCAGGATTCTTAGTAATTGAAGACGGAACGGTCTTTGAAGGACGCCTCTTTGGCGCGCCGGAAAAGGCGTTCGGAGAATTAATTTTCAATACCTCAATGACCGGGTATCAAGAAATTGTTTTTGACCCTTCCTACCGCGGCCAGATTGTTGTTATGACCTACCCCCTTATTGGCAATTACGGCATCAACAACGAGGATGACGAATCATACCGGGTGCACCTTGCGGGTTTTGTTGTCCATGAATTGAGCGGGGTGACAAGTAACTGGCGTGCGAATCAGTCCCTTGAAGAGTTTTTTGTACGGTGGGGTTTAACAGGTATTGAAGGCGTGGATACGAGAAATATCACTGTGCTCCTTAGGGAAAAAGGTGCAATGCGTGCGGGCATTTTCCCTGCAGGGAAACGGCAGAGTTGCACAAAAATGCTAAATGAGGTTCGTTCGGTCCCGTCGCTTGTTGGCAGGGATCTTGTTAAGGAAGTTACAAAGAAAGTCCCTTATTGGTGGAAGGAAGACGGCCAGCGCATGGTGACAGTGATTGACTGCGGAGTAAAGTATAACATCCTTCGCCTGCTCGCAGCGCGAGGATGCAGAGTTCGTGTTGTTCCTGCTTCATATCCTTATGAAGAAATTCTTAAAGAAAACCCTGACGGAGTTCTTCTCTCCAATGGGCCTGGTGACCCAGAACCGCTTAAGCAGATTATCCAGACAGCCCGGCATCTATTAGGCCGTATTCCGTTATTTGGAATATGCCTTGGACACCAGATACTCGGACTGGCGTTCGGCGGCAAAACCTACAAACTGAAATTTGGTCACCATGGCGCGAATCACCCAACAATGGATGTCCGCAGTGGCAAGATATCAATCACTGTGCAAAACCATGGGTTCTGTGTTGATATTAACAGTTTGCAGGACCCTCAAATTGAAATTACCCATATTAATCTCAATGACCAGACGCTTGAAGGATTCAGGCATAAGAAACTGCCTGTGTTCTCAGTCCAGTTCCATCCTGAGGCAGCGCCAGGTCCACATGACGCAACATATCTTTTTGAACAATTCATGGATTTGATAAATGCCACGAAGAAACGACATTAAGAAAATCATGCTTATTGGTTCTGGCCCGATAGTTATCGGCCAGGCGTGCGAGTTTGACTATTCTGGCTCCCAGGCATGCAAAGCGCTGCGCGAAGAAGGATACAAGGTTATTCTCGTTAACAGCAATCCTGCCACGATTATGACAGACCCCCAGATGGCAGACGCTACCTACATTGAGCCACTCTTGCCTGATGTCCTTGCATCCATCATTGAAATAGAAAGACCTGATGCGCTCCTGCCTACTATTGGGGGCCAGACCGGATTGAATCTTGCAGTGATGCTTGCACAACAGGGAGTCCTGGAGAAGTTCGGTGTGAAACTCATTGGAGCCAACTATGAAGCAATAAGAAAAGCAGAAGACAGGTTTCTTTTCAGGGAAGCAATGAAAAGAATAGGCCTTGCTGTCCCTAAAAGTGGTATTGCCTATTCGGTGGAAGAGGGGCTGCGTGTGGCCGCGGATATCGGATTTCCCATAATCCTGCGGGCAAGTTACACGCTTGGCGGCACCGGCGGCGCTATTGTGTATAACAGAGAGGAACTCATAGATAAACTTGAAGTGGCACTGGATTTGAGTTTGAACCGGGAGATACTGCTGGAGGAATCGGTTCTTGGCTGGAAAGAGTTTGAACTTGAGGTTATGCGGGACCTGAAGGATAATGTGGTAATCATATGTCCCATAGAGAATTTTGACCCAATGGGCGTACACACTGGCGACAGTATCACGGTTGCCCCGGCACAGACACTTACTGACAGAGAGTACCAGGCATTGCGCGATGCATCAATTGCAATTATCAGAGAAATTGGTGTTGAAACAGGCGGGTCAAACATTCAGTTTGCAGTCAATCCTGAAGACGGCAGAATTGTTGTTATAGAGATGAACCCGCGCGTATCGCGCAGTTCTGCGCTTGCTTCAAAAGCAACTGGTTTCCCAATTGCGAAAATTGCAGCCAAACTTGCAATTGGATATACCCTTGATGAAATTCCCAATGATATAACAAAGAAAACCCCGGCATGTTTTGAGCCAACGATTGACTATTGCGTGGTTAAAATTCCAAAATTCAACTTTGAAAAATTCCCGGGCAGCGACTCGTTCCTGACAACTTCAATGAAATCTGTGGGAGAGGTAATGGCAATTGGCAGAACCTTCAAAGAGGCGCTTCAGAAAGGATTGCGTTCTCTTGAGGCGAACTTTTCTGGCTTTGAAAGCAGAAAAATTTCAATGTCACTTGAAGATGGATTGAAACAGCCGAATGCAGACCGGCTGTTCTATCTCAAACAGGCGCTTGATTCCGGATATACAACTGAGAGGTTGTATGAATTAACCAGGATTGACAGGTGGTTTTTGCACAACCTTCGGGAAATCGTGGAATTTGAGAAGCACCTTATTACTTTTAAGAGCCGGACAATTCCTGTAGATGTTCTCAAACGGGCAAAGGAACTTGGATTTTCGGACTTTCAGATTGCAAAACTTGTCGGTGAAAAAGAGCCAGCCATCAGGAAACTGAGGAATAAGTATCGTATCCAGGCGGATTTCAAAATGGTTGATACCTGTGCCGGAGAGTTTGAAGCGTCCACGCCATACTATTATTCAACTTATGAAAACACTGGATTGGTATCGTTCAAAAAGAGCCGCAGATAGGCGACCCTGGAGGAATGATGGTTGCAATACTTGATTTTGGTTCGCAATACACACAATTAATTGCGCGCAGGGTGCGGGAACTAAAGGTTTATTGCGAAATTTACCCTTACTCTGTGTCCGAAGAAACACTCAGAAGCCGCAATGCAACTGTTCTGATTCTTTCAGGCGGTCCTGGACATGTTACCCAGGCGCAAATTCCTTTTACTCCTGACCCGCGTATTTTTGAGAAAAATTACATAATTCTCGGGCTTTGTTTTGGTATGCAGATAATCGGCAAAGTGTTCGGTTCTAATGTGGTGCATGGAACTGTTCGTGAATATGGACGTACAATTTTCCATCCTGAGGATGACCCTGTCTTTGAAGGCGTGAAAAGGCCAACAGTTGTATGGATGAGCCACTATGACAGGGTGGACAGGGTGCCTCGTGGATTTCTTGCAATTGGCAGGACTGATTCCTGTCCTGTTGCTGCTTTCCGCAATGAAGCAGGGACTATTTACGGCCTGCAGTTTCATCCCGAAGTGGTTCATACAGAACAGGGTACACTGATACTTAAAAATTTCCTGTACAGGGTGGCCCGCCTGAAGCCCGACTGGAATCCTTCTTCTATGGTAGAGAGCGCCAGAAATGAAATAAAGGAGAAAGTAGGTGGCCGACGCGTTATCTGTGCATTGAGCGGCGGGGTTGATTCTTCCACTCTTGCTGTGCTTCTGAAAAAGACAGTCGGAGACCGGTCGCTTGCGGTCTTTGTTAATAATGGATTATTGCGAAAGAATGAAGCGCAGGATGTGCAAACCATGCTCGGGCCGATGGTTAATTTGAAGTATGTGGATGCTTCAGAACTTTTTCTCCAGAACCTTAAAGGCGTGACTGACCCTGAACGAAAAAGAAAAATCATCGGAAAGACATTCATTGAGGTTTTTGAGAAAATTGCCCGTGAATTTGGCGCGGAATTCCTTGCCCAGGGAACGCTATACCCTGACCTTATTGAAAGTGTATCCGCTTTTGGCGGGCCAACTGCAAGGATTAAAACCCATCATAATGTTGGAGGGCTTCCTGAGAAAATGAAACTGAAACTCGTTGAACCATTCAAGTTTCTGTTTAAGGATGAGGTACGGATTATTGGAAAGAAAATAGGGCTGCCTGCAGAAATGGTTGGAAGGCATCCGTTTCCGGGTCCAGGACTTGCTGTTCGTATCGTTGGAGATGTTGACAGAGAGAAACTGGAGATTCTGCGGGAGGTTGACGCAATCTACATAGAAGAGATAAGAAAAGCAGGTCTCTATAGAAAAATATGGCAGGCATTTGCGGTACTTCTGCCTGTGCGTAGCGTCGGCATTATGGGAGACCAGCGCACATACCAGTATGTGGTCGCCCTGCGTGCGGTAAGAAGCACGGACGGAATGACTGCTGACTGGTCCCGCATTCCTCTGCCGGTTCTTGAGAAAATCTCCAGCCGCATTGTCAATGAGGTGAAGCAGGTAAATCGCGTTGTGTATGATATCACTTCCAAACCGCCAGCGACGATAGAATGGGAGTAAAAAGAAACAGAAGACCGCCGCTTTCATGCCAGATTAGCAAACTCAATCTGAACTGTGTCAATCATCACATATCCTGAAGGAAGTTTCGTTCTATCAACAGGATAGTCCTTTTCTGCCCAGCCCTTATGAGGGTCTATCCCGGGCAAAAGCGGAACAACTTCAAGCGGGAACAGGACAAAAATGATGTCTCCATTTACATCCGCAAGCAATTCTTCAACAGGCGCAGTCCCGTAAAAATCCGCTCTATCGTGTCTTGAACCAAGTTGAACCCATTGCTCTTGCTCTGGAACAAGCAGAAGCGTCTGTTCAGACCAGTCCTGCTTCACAGAAATCGTTTGAGACATAAGAATTTGATTTACCCACTTATCGCCAACTTTTCCCTGCGCAAGAAGCGCAAGGTTTGCACCTTTGTTCAAGAGATTCCCTTTAATCCTCACAGTTACTCTGGCATTTCTGAAATCTGTCGGGAATTTCTGGTCAACAAAAGGATTTCTGCCGGCAATTCGGACAAGTGATTCGCCATTTACCAATCTGTGACTTGTGTGCAGTGCAAAGAGAATATGCAGATAGCCGGCTCCAGGAGGCGCATGGTTACAGTCAATCCACCATGGACTTTCTGAGATAGCAGCGCCATTTTCAATCTTCACAGGATACCCGCCGGTATTTCCCCAGCCAAGCCATCCGCGCGGTCCGCTATCAAAAGTTTCAATGTAAATGCGTCCCATAATTTCTCCTTTTTCTTGATGTAATTTTGTGAGAATATCATACACCCAGCAGGACGTCAACCCGACTTTCAAAATTCCGCCATAGTATCAAAAAACAATTTCACTATGACTTAAATTGACAGGATGAAGAGGTTGAGAAAAACAGGTAACAAACACTTGACAAGAAATTGGGGGGGGGTAAAATTAAAGTGAGAATGGATGATAAGCAGCAAAATTTCATTGAAAGGGGGTGAGAAAGATGAAGAGAAAAGGATTCACGCTGATAGAATTGCTGGTAGTCATCGCAATAATAGCGATACTTGCCGCGATGCTGCTACCGGTGCTGTCAAGGGCAAGGGAAAAAGCGCGGATGGCATCCTGTATCAACAACTGCAAGCAGATTTCTCTTGCCACCAAGATGTATTCGGACGATTATGATGTGGTACGGATGCCGGGTTCTGTTCCGTCCGCCAATAGTCCATGGGGAGCCTGGTACGTTGCCTTGTACGATCTGGGATACATAAAGGACTGGTTAGTTTTCAAGTGCCCGTCAGATTTGCGCAAGTTGAACTGGAGCAGGCAGGGCGCAGCCACGACATGGCAGGTTTGTACATACGCCATGAATGGCAATCTCACAAGCGCCAGCAATATAACTGGGGATATTCTTTATGGCGGCGGCAGAACGCCTGATGAGGCGGGTACCATGTACATCTTTTGCGCATTGAATGTTGGGGGTAATTGGACCGGTTATTCTACGACCCCGATCTACTATTGGGCCGGCGCTGTAAGTCCAAGCGGCGTGGGCTATTCGCACGATGGCCAGGTTCCTGTGATTTTCGCCGACTTCCACGTGGGTGTCTTGCCTTTCAAGGTACTTTACGGTAATGGCACTGCCAGTGGTTATGGGAAGGGTCCATGGACGCTGGTGTCAGGTGATTGACGGAATAATGCGTTTATGAACAGAGTAATAAGGGGGTGAGATACATGAAGCGCAAAGGATTTACATTGATAGAGTTGCTGGTGGTCATCGCCATCATTGCAATACTCGCCGCGATGCTGCTACCAGTACTGACTCGGGCGCGTATGCAGGCAAAGATGTCTGTCTGCCTTGCCAACCTCAAGCAAATAGGGCTTGGAGTTGCGATGTATTTGAATGACTATAATGAGTACTGGTATCCATCATGCAGAGGATTCACAACAGATGATAGCGGCGGGACTCCTCCTGATTTAAACTGGAGTTACGTGTCGGTGCCCTATGGCGGAGGGTCATGGTTGATGTCAGGATTCCTTGACACCTTGATACAGAAGAAATACATTCAGGGAAGCATTATATGGAGGGATCACCCGGCATATGCAATGTTTGGGGGACAGCGAAACAAAGAGTATGTAAACTCAACCGGTGTAGTAAACTGTCCCTGTATTGACACGGGCAACCGGGTATGGCTCAGTAACTATTCTGGCCAGATTGATTACGGGTATAACTGGAATCTGCCTTACTATGCAAAGAAATTGGGAAGAGTGCCAAAGCCAGCAGATACAGTGTTGTTCTGTGAATCGGTATATGCTGAAGAACATTTTAATCCTGGATGGTATACAAATGTGTGGGCGTTTACTACTGCTTTTTACGGTGGTTCAGGCGGAAGGCACTGGCAGATTCATCTGACAAATGCGGTCTTTGTTGACGGTCATGCTGAAGCACTGTCAACAGAGAGATGGTTGAGGTCTGGTTACCCGCAGTAAGATGTAAGTTGTCCTGACTCTGTAAGACGACACGTTCCACCTACGATACGCAGGTGGAACGTGTTTTTTTGCGGGAGAAAGCCCGCACAGACCAGCGAAATATTATACCAGATTGATTTCTCCATGTAGGACTCGTTTCCCGTAATTCGTATCCCGTTTTCCGTAGCCAGTTTCCTGTTTACTGCAACTACGGGCGACGGGTAACGGTCTTTACTGTATATATCCCAGTGATTTCAACCGTTGCCGGGTTTTTTCGTCAAGGATGACCTTGTTTGTCTGCATTTTTTTGATAGCAGCGGATAGGCGGTCAGATGTTTTCATAAAGCGTTTCAATTCCCGTTTCATCTTTCTTGCTGTGGCCGGTTCCAGATGGAAAAAACCAGCAGGAAACAGGTTTTTCTTCTCTGCCGAATCGTCTTTCAGGGAGAACAGTTCGGTTTTGTGAGTGTCGAAATTGTGGATGAATTTGTATTCATGCGTCTCAACCGATTTCAGTTTTGGCCTTCCGGGGAAATCCAATTCGCTGAAAACGAAAGGATGGATTTCCTTCTTTTCCCCGCGGCACAGGGGAAGCAAACTTTCTCCCTGTACATTTTCGGGTATTTTGATTTTAAGGTAATCGCAGACAGTCGGAAGAATGTCCACATCACTCACCAGGCCATCAATAACCTGTGGTATGGTCTGGCCGGGAAATTTGATGAGGAAAGGAATACTGGTTACTTCGTCGTACAGCGTAAATCCATGCGTAAACCCGCCGTGATCATAGAATTCCTCGCCGTGATCCGCAATGATAATGACAAGTGTCTTATCAGTCAGTTCGTATCGTGCCATTTCCTTCAGAAGCAACCCAATGTGTTCATCCGTGTACCTGATTTCTCCGTCGTATAAGGCCTTGACATGCTCAAGGTCCCTGTCGGGGAGGGATTTTGTGATCAGCATGTGGCTGCCGTTGGCAGGTCCTTTGTAACCAGGATCGAATATGGTGTCATAGGGAGGTGGAGGATGGTAATCGTAGTGCGGATCAAAATAATGCAGGAAAAGGAAGAATTGCTCTTTGTGATGGGTTTTCAGCCAGTTGAAGACAACCTTATTGAGGATCCCGGAGGTCGGGGTTGAGAGAATACTGGGTCCCGGTATTTCTCTTTTTCTCTTTTTGAGGTATCCGTAAGGATCAGGTGCGATGTCGAGCCCGACGAATACCGAGGACTGGTCGTAAAGGTCGAATCCACGCGCAAATCCAAACTCTGAATTGAGTTCTGGATTGCTGATGAACCCCGCAGTGTGAATCCCACGTGTTTTCAATATTTCTGCGAGCGTCGGGATCCTTGCGTCGAGTTTATTGTTACAATAGATAACTCCGTGGACGGAGGGATACAGGCCGGTGAACATAGACATATGGGAGGGTAAAGTCCAGGAAGTAGTACTCACGGCACCCGTGAATCTTGTCGCTCCCTTCGCAAACTTGTCAATTGAGGGAGTGGTATTCCGGAAATAACCGTAGCAGCCGACGTGGTCTTTTCGCAGCGACTCAATGACGATAAGCACGACATTCGGCCTTGCCATAGTCCCGGCTGCCACCGGGGTTGCGTTCGCCGCATACCCGGACAGCACTGCTGACAGCGCGCACAGAAGAAGAATGGACAGCTTCATTTCATGCCTTCCTTTTTATGGGCAGGAAATCTCCCATATCTGCACCTGTTTTCTCCTTTATGCCTGAGTTTCGCACTCTTCCTGGACAAGCCTGAACTCCATGCTTCTGCCTGATTCCTGGATCCAGGATGCTGGATTCAGGATTCAGGATTTCTGTAACTTGTCCCTTGTGACCTGTATCCTGCTCCCGTTGTCACTGTATATATCCCAGTGATTTCAGCCGTTGCCGGGTTTTTTCGTCAAGGATGACCTTGTTTGTCTGCATTTTTTTGATAGCAGCGGATAGACGGTCAGATGTTTTCATAAAGCGTTTCAATTCCCGTTTCATCTTTCTTGCTGTGGCCGGTTCCAGATGGAAAAAACCAGCAGGAAACAGGTTTTTCTTCTCTGCCAAATCGTCTTTCAGGGAGAACAGTTCGGTTTTGCGAGTGTGGAAATTGCGGATGAGTTTGTATTCATGCGTCTCAACCGTCCTTATTTCCGGGCTTGCGTGATTATCCAATTCGCTGAAAACGAAAGAATGGATTTCCTTCTTTTCCCCGCGGCACAGGGGAAGCAAGTTTTCTCCCTGTACATTTTCGGGTATTTTGATTTTAAGGTAATCGCAGACAGTCGGAAGAATGTCTACTTGACTCGCCAAAGCGTCTATGGTTTCTGCTTTTGACTGTCCCGGGAACTTGATGAAAAAGGGGATATGTGTTACCTCGTTGTACAGCGTATTTCCGTGCAGAACCCCGCCGTGATCATAGAATTCCTCGCCATGATCCGCAATGATAATGACGAGCGTCTTATCAGTCAGGCCGTATCGTGCCATTTCCTTCAGAAGCAACCCAATGTGTTCATCCGTGTACCTGATTGCTCCGTCGTATAAGGCCTTGACATGTTCAAGATCCCTGTCGGGGAGGGACTTTGTGATTAGCATGTGGCTGCCGTCAGCAGGTCCTTTGTAACCAGGATCGAACATAGTATTGTAGGGAGGCGGAGGAGCATACTCGAAGTGCGGGTCGAAATAATGTAAGAAAAGGAAGAATTGCTCTTTATGATGGTTTTTCAGCCAGGCACAGGTTATCTTGTTGATGGTCTCAGAAGTCCTTTGATGTGTGCGGATATCCCCGTGAGTGCGTTCAATTTCTGCAAATACCGAGCGATCGTCATAGACATCGAACCCGCGTCCATAACCGAGTGAAGAAACAAGCATCGGATTACTGATGAATCCTGCGGTGTGAAATCCGGCCTTTTTTAAGGTTTCGGCGAGCGTTTGGATTTTCGGGTCGAGCGGGTCGCATATGTGCCGCAGAGCAAGGATTTTATGCACGCTGGGATATAGGCCGGTAAATATTGACATGTGGGTGGGTGCCGTCCAGGACGAAGTGGCCACCGCGTTCGTGAATCTTATTGCTCCCTTCGCAAACTTGTCAATTGAGGGAGTGGTATTCCGGAAATAACCGTAGCAGCCGACGTGGTCTTTTCGCAGCGACTCAATGACGATAAGCACGACATTCGGCTTATCCGCGGCCGCCGTTCTGTTGTGCCCCTCGTTTTTCGCGGGTTTCCCATCTGCGCCCGCCAGGGAGCATGAGATTGATACCGCGCATAGAAAGAGTATTGCTGTTTTCATGCTCTTATTCCACTTCATAGAAGGATATGTTTCGAATTGTCCTGCTGTTTGTATGTTCCCTGCCCGTTCTCTTTTGGATGCAACATTCTCCCTGTGTTTGGGCTATTCCTTCTTGAGTATTATCCCATCACTCGGGTATGATTATACCAAAGGTATCATCGGGCCTTGGACTTGTCAAGTTGATGTAAGAGTTGTGTCAATTAAAGATTAAAAGTGCACTGTTTTTTAAAGATTTAAAGATTAAAAGTGCACTCTTACCCATCCCCAAGGATGTGGGATTTGGGGGTTGATAAGTAATTGAAAAGAAAGCAGTAGTCATGTGGATACTGTGGTAAACTCTGCAAGAG
>Ga0315298_1003246_pt1 | contig 26246 bp, 25 predicted proteins | sample WHS_1_MG_FD_203077 | JGI IMG/M metagenome (GOLD analysis project Ga0315298, IMG submission 203077) | Extremophilic microbial mat communities from Washburn Hot Springs, YNP, Wyoming, USA - WHS_1_MG | ecosystem: Environmental > Aquatic > Thermal springs > Hot (42-90C) | place: USA: Wyoming... | reverse complement strand
CCACGTTTCGCCGTGGCCAGCCGAAAGCCAGAACTCGGTGCCAACCACCGTTGCGGTGGCCTGCGGACCCGCGATTTGGAACCCCATCTGCTGCGGGCGGATTTGGGCGTATACCCTCCCAGCCGCCAACGATGCCCCCGCCGGCGAGCTATCCGGCAGCATGGTTGCCTGGCTTTCGGGGCCCAACACCAGCTGAGACCCGTCCGGCCACCTTACGGTGATCATCTCGTGCTGGCGGGTGTGCAAGCGCAGGCCCTGCGTCACGCGCATTCCACGCCGCGCGTTGTGCCAAGCTGAGCTGCCGGCTTGAGCGTACTGCGGGGTTCCCTGGACCGCCACCAGACGCACGCCACGGGGCCACACCACCACCGTCAGCAGGATGGCAAGCACGGCCGCTACGCCCAGTGCGGACCTCAGCCAGGCGCGGCCAAGGTAACCCCTAGCCATCCCAAACAGGCCCGTTTGGCGTCGCTGCGCCTCGGCCATTGCGCGCTCGGCCAGCCACGGCGATGACTGCACGGGTGTGGCTAGGGCCTTTGCCAGAACCCGATGCTGCAGCCTCAGCTCCTCCAACTCCGCCGAGCAGGCGGGACAAGTGCGAAGGTGGGCGTCGACCTCGCGGATTGTGTCCGCGCCAAGCTCGTTGTCCATGTACGCCGAGAGCAGGTCTCGCACCAGTTCGCACTTCATTCGGAGCGCTCTCCCTGGATGTTGTGCAGGGCCGCGCGCAGTCGCTGACGAGCCCTTGATAGTCTCATCTGGACGTTCGCCTCGGAGATGCCCAGTATCTCTGCGATCTCGGAGTAGGGGAGGTCGTCGAGGTAGCGTAGGACCACCACCACCCTGTAGTTCTCCGGCAGCCCCTGAACGGCGCGCATCACCTCGGCGTGTGTCTCCGCGCGAATCGCCGTGTTTTCGGGGGAGGGGACGGCGAGGCTGGAGGAAGCTGTGACATCCATCTCCTCCGGAAGCTGGGCGGTTTGGGGCCTGGCCTTTCGGCGGCGCAGGTGGTCAAGGCACAGGTTCGTGGCGATCCTGTACAGCCACGGCGCGAACGGCCGGGACGTGTCAAACCGAGGGAGCGTGCTATATACGCGCACGAACGTCTCCTGAGCGACGTCCTCGGCGTCCTCGCGACTGCCCAGCAGGTTGATCGCGAGGCGCGTGATCCTCTCGCGGTACGTCTCCACCAGCGCGGTGAAGGCGCCGGGATCGCCTCTCCTGGCTCGCTGAACCAGGATGCCCTCGTTAGGGTTCAACCCCGCTCCCCTCCACCACGAGGAGCACCTGCCACATGCTGATCGCCCTGCTGTGGGCCAGATGGCCGGGCCCCCATGCCCGCAGCCGCTGTCCGTTTGACGACGCTCATTACCTTTACGTATTCTCTGGCATGGGCCTAACACCTGGCGCGGTTGGCGCTTCGTCGCCGCAGGGGCGGCCGCCGGGAACGTTTCCCCTCTCGTACGCGGCGCTGCCACGGCTACTGAGGGGTGGCGTTCAGAATGCGCCTGGCACAGATGAAGCGTCGGGCGTAGTAGGGCACGCTGAGTGGGGTGATCTGGATTCCGCCCTTGGCGCTGGAGGCGTGGATGAAGGTGCCATCGCCCAGCGCCATGCCAACATGGCTCACCTGGCCGTCTACCCCGAAGAACACTAGGTCGCCTGGCTTCAGGTGCTCTGCATCCACCGGCTGGCCGAGCTTGGCCTGCTCAACGGACGAATGTGGCAGTCGGATTCCGGCGGCGGAGTACAGGTAGCAGGTGAAGCCGGAGCAGTCTAGGCCGTCCACGTCGTCTCCGCCCCAACGATACGGGGTTCCGCTAATCGCCAACCGCTCCAGAGCGGGCCTAATCGCCGCTGGCAGCTTCCGGGCTTGCGCCAGGAGGTCGGTGGACCATTGCGACTGTGGGGAGGCGACGGGGTCGGGGGACGCCGGGGTTTGGCCGCCTGGTGTTGTGGCGGTTGTGGCCCTGGCTGGCACCAGGATAACGACCTCGTCCGTATATGCCAGCGGTGCAAGCGGCCGCGGGCTGCCGCAGCCGGGCGGTAGGTCCAGCACCAGGCGGACCACGGGCGGATCTATGGTGAACTGGCTTACCCGCAGGCGCGGTGCGCCGGATGGGGGTGGGGGGATGGCGGCCGGGTCCAATGCCAGCTCGCAGTTTGCAATGTCCACGTAATAGCGGTCGGGCGACGGAAGCCGCTTGCCCCGGGCTGTTGATGGAGCATCTAGAAGGGCGCGGAGTCGCCAGCCCCCCTTCGCGCGATCAACCCGGACGGCCAGCAAGCCAACCACGCTTTGCGTGCTCGCTGGCTCGTCTGCGGGGTTGGCCGGTTCCTCCGTGGCCAGCGCGCAACGGCAGGCCAAGGAGAGCGCCAGTGCCAGCACGGCGGCGAGCTTCATTGGGCCGACGCACCTCCGAGCGAGCGGTTATCTAGAGGATTGTCGGACCGTCCGCGTTAGGGCTGGAGGGGAGGGTGGGGCTACGCGCGCCCTCACACAACTGGTGGATGGATGCCCTCACTCCTGGTTCGGGATTGAGGGGAGGGGTAGTTACCCTCACCCCGGCTCCTCCAGCCTTTGTATGATCGAATATGATCGAAGAGGTTGTTAGGCAAGCCTTGTGGTTCCCCTCACCCCGGCTCCGCCACCCCTCTCCCACTTGCGGGGAGAGGGGAGGTGGGAGGAGTGTGTGAGGTCGTGGCTGCGTCGTGTAAGCCGATCAGGCGCGGGAGGCTTGCCCTGTCCCCAAGCCTGGGCAGTGGGAGAGCACGCTCGGCTTGCGTTGGCACGTGCGAGAAGGCCGGGTGGCCGCAAGGAGCATGCTGGCCCTAGCGGCAGCCCCCAACCCCATCCGAGCCACGGTGCCTTGCTCGCCTGGCAGGACCACCCCACGCCGGGGCCGAATCTCCATTCACGAACCTGTAACCTGGAGACGTAACTGATAACCCATGAGCGACGGTCTGAACCTCTCAATGTTCCGCGCGTACGACGTGCGTACGCCCGCATCCTCCCTCACCCCGGAGCTGTCCGTGCGATTGGCAAGGGCCGAGGCCCGCTACTTTCGCGAAGTGCTGGACGTGCCCGGCGTGGTTGTTGCCCACGACGCCAGAACCAGTGGGCCCGCATACCTAGAGGCCGCCATCGATGAGTACCTGCGCGTGGGCCTGGATGTACTGCATCTGCCAGGCGTAACCTCAACCCCCCTCTTCTACTTCGGCGCCATGCAACACCCGGAGTACGCCGCCGTCATGTTCGGTGCCTCGCACAACCCCGCTGGGGATACCGGCCGCAAGGTGCTGGGTCCGAACGTCACTCCCATAGCGCGGAACGTGGGGCCCGCTGGCGGCCTCGAGAGTATCAGGCAGTTCTACCTGGAGGACCGCCCGCTCCCATCGGCTCCCAGCGGCAGGGCGCGCGCTCGCGACGTGGTGGCCGACTACGTCTCGTATAGCATCCAGCTGGCGGGCGTGCGGCCGGGCTCCCTCCACGGCGTGCGCGTCTTCCACGACTACCTGAACGGCGCCGCCGGCCGCGAGATGATGCTCGGCTTCGAGCGCGCAGGAGCCGACCTCACGCCAATGCATTTCGTGGCAAACGGCCAGTTCCCGCTGGGAGACCCCAACCCGGTGAAGGAGGCAGTCGTATCCTCCGGCCTCAACGCATTCCGCCAGGGCGGCTTTCTGTTGGGCACCTTCTTCGATGGCGATGGCGACCGCATCGATTTCTACGCCGGGGACGGACGCTACGTTTCCTCCAGCTTCGTGTACGCCGCCATCCTGCCCTACATCCGAGAGCGGTTCAGCCAACCCGGCCTCGGCGTGTTCGCCGACCTCAAGTCGAACCCGTTGGCCGTGATGGAGATGGCCAAAACCGGCGTTACCGTGCAGGTGATAAGAAACGGCCACTCTCAGATCAAGCAGGCCATGCTGGACGACCCTCGCTTCTTCGGCACTGTGGAGGAGTCGGCCCACTTCTACGAGGCGTTCTTCCTGAACGGCCGCGGCCCCTATTGCACCGAGAACTCGCTTTACATAAGCCTGCTTGTTACCCGCGCCTGGCACGAGAACCCTGCCCGCTTCGAAGAGCTCCTCGGCATTCAGGCCAGAACCAGCCGCGCCCGGGAGTGGGGCTACAAGTTCCCAACGGACCAGCAGCGCGCCGACGCCCTCCAAGCCGTTGAGGAGCATTTCGAGTCGCTTGGGGCCACCTGCATGCGGCAAACCAGGGGCGGCCTAGACCTTGAGGCGACGCTGATGCGAAGAGGAATTCCTTTCGACATAGACGCGAGCACGCGGCTGGCGGACGATTGGCTGCAGGTGTGTCACCGGATCTCCCAGAGCGAGGACGGGTTGGCGCGTTGGGAGGTTGTGGGAGCCAACCCGGAGATCGTGGCGGAGGCCAAGCGGCAGATCGGCGAGATCGTGCGTTGCCACGGCGCGGGGGAGGAGTACAGGGGGTAGGACCAGGCAGGCGGGAGGCCATCGGCGAGGTGGATGTCGCGCGCAGCCCACCAAGCGCTCGCGCTTGGCTGCCGCACATATGTGCTGTTCTTGTTGTCGGACCGCCCGCGGTCTGTTATAATCTATGGTAGCGCTGTGGGGGGAAACTCGTTTGACCGCTGAGATCGTCTCCATCGGAACCGAGTTGCTGCTCGGTCAGATCGTCGATACCAACGCCGCTTACCTTTCCCAAACGTTGGCCTCGCTCGGCATCAACGTTTACTTCCGCTCGACGGTGGGTGACAACCTGGAGCGGATCATCGAAACTATACGCTCTGCCATGGAGCGGGCGGACCTTATCATCACATCCGGCGGCCTCGGCCCAACGATGGACGACCTCACCAAGGAGGCCATCGCAAAGGCGTTTGGCGTGCCGCTGGTTGAGCATCCGGAATCGGCGGAGGCCCTTAGGGCGTTCTTCCGGAGCAGAAACCAACCATTTGCCGAAAGCAACCTGAAGCAAGCCCTGGTCTTCGAGGGCGGCATGGTGCTGCCCAACCCGACGGGCACGGCGCCCGGCGCAGCCATCGAGAAGGGTGGCAAGATCGCCGTTTGCCTTCCGGGCCCACCCAGAGAGCTGGTGCCCATGGTGCAGAACCACCTGGTCCCGTTCCTCCGGCAGCGGTTGGGCGCCGGCGGCACTGTTCTGCGCTCGCGCGTTGTTGCAACCGTCGGCATAAGCGAATCGCTTGCTGAGCAGAAGGTGGCGGACCTGTTGGCGGAGACGAACCCAACCGTGGCTCCGGTGCTCCACGGGTACGAGGTGCACTTCCGCATCACCGCCTCCGGCACCGATGAGCAGGAGGTGGACGCTCTGCTGGCCCGCAAAGAGCGGGAGTTGCGAGACAGGCTCGGCGACTACGTCTACGGCGTGGGGGACGGGACGCTGGAGGCCGTGCTAGTTCGCGCTCTCATAGGCCGCGGGTGGACCATTGCCGTTGCTGAGTCGTGCACCGGCGGCTTGGTGGGTCATCGCATAACCAACGTGCCCGGCAGCTCAAAGGCGTTTCTGTGCGGCATAACCGCCTACGCCAACGAGGCCAAGGTATCGCTGCTTGGTGTGCAGCAGGAGGCGTTGCGACAGCACGGCGCCGTAAGCTCCCAAGTGGCGTGTCAGATGGCTGACGGGGTGAGGCGGGCCTCCGGGGCCAGCGTTGGCGTTGCCATTACCGGCATTGCTGGGCCCGACGGGGGAACGCCCGAGAAGCCGGTTGGCCTCGTGTACATCGCCGTTGCGACGGACGGCGGCACCCGGGCCTCTGAGCACAGGTTCGTTGGCACCCGCGAGGATATCAAGCAACGCTCTGCCCAGGCGGCTCTGGATGCTGCCAGGAGGGCCGTCCTTGGAGCCAACCCCTAAGGCAAACGCTGGCGAGCATGTGAGGGCTTTCGTGGCGGTTGACGCCGCGGAGGAGCTGCGCGCCCCCATCGAGGCGCTTCAGGATCGCTTGCGTTCGGCTGGCGCAGACGTGAAGTGGGTTGGCTCACACCAGTTCCACATAACGCTGAAGTTTCTGGGAGACGTGGCCGTGGGGGATGTGGCGGCCGTGGTGGACGCGGTGAAAGGCGCTGTCGCCTCCGTGCCCAGCTTCCAGATGTGCTTACATGGCGTCGGGGCGTTCCCCAGTGCCAGGCAGCCAAGGGCGGTTTGGATTGGCGCCACGGATGGGGCTGATGCAATGGCCGAACTGGCCAAAGCGGTGGACGACGCGCTCTCGCCGCTGGGCTTTGAGCGTGAGAGGCGCCCCTTCCGCTCTCACCTCACCCTCGGCCGCGTCCGGTCGGACCGCGGCATCGTCAGCCTCGCCCGCAGGCTGAACGAGGAGCAGCACACCGCCATCGGCACAATGCGCGTGCAGCAGGTGGTGGTTATGAGAAGTGTGTTGACCCCAAAAGGCCCGATCTACACTCGGCTCGGGCTGGCACCGCTGAAAGAAACTCGGAACAGATGAGCGTAACAAGGACTGCTAGCATAGACAAATCCAAGGCCCTGGAGCTCGCCATCAGCCAGATAGAGCGAACCCACGGCAAAGGCACTGTGATGCGCCTCGGCGACGCCACCAGCCTGGAGGTTGAGGCCATCCCCACCGGCTCCTTGGCGCTCGATATCTCGCTGGGCGTGGGCGGAGTACCCCGCGGCCGCATCACCGAGATATACGGCCCAGAGTCGTCCGGCAAAACCACGTTGGCCTACCACATCGTTGCCGAGGCCCAGAAGGCAGGCGGCATCGCCGCTTACATAGACGCCGAGCACGCCGTAGATCCCACCTACGCGCGCGGCCTGGGCGTGGATGTGGACAACCTCCTCATCTCTCAGCCAGGCACCGGCGAGGAAGCGCTCGATATCATGGATACCCTGGCACGCAGCGGCGCCGTTGACGTGATAGTGGTGGATTCCGTGGCCGCCCTGGTGCCCAAGGCCGAGATGGAGGGCGATATCGGCGACTCGCATGTGGGTGTGCAGGCCAGGCTGATGTCTCAGGCGCTTCGCAAGCTGGGCGGCTCGCTCGCCAGAACCAACACGGCCGCCATCTTCATCAACCAGCTTCGCGAGAAGATAGGCGTGATGTTCGGCAACCCCGAAACCACGCCCGGCGGAAGGGCCCTCAAGTTCTGGGCCTCCGTGCGCATGGAGATCCGGCGCGGCGAGTCCATTAAGGTTGGCACCGACGTTGTGGGCGTGCGAACCAAGGTCAAAGTGGTGAAGAACAAGGTGGCTCCGCCGTTCCGCCAGGCCGAGTTCGACCTGATGTTCCGGGGGGGCATCAGCCGAACGGGGGGCATTCTGGACGTGGGGGTGGAGCACGGGATCATCACCAAGTCCGGCGCCTTCTTCTCGTACGGCGATACGAGGCTGGGCCAGGGCCGCGAGAACGCCAAGGCGTTTCTGGAGCAGCATCCGGAAGTGGCGGACGCCATAGAGAACCAGATCCGCACGGGCCTGCGGGAGGGCAAGGTCACTGCCACCCCCGCTGCAGGCGTAGACGGCCCGGATGTGGAAGAGTAAACTATGCTTGGCCGAAGACGTGGCGGACCCGCGCCTCACCATACGCTGCAGGCCAGTCTGCAACCAGATGGTGGCCCGGCGGATGCCACCATCACGGCCATCGAGCCCCAGAAGAACCGCCCCAAACGCCGCTCCATCTTCATAGACGGGCAATTCGCCCTCGGCGTGGATCAGGAGGTTGTGCAGTCGCTTGGGCTTGCCGTGGGCCAGCGCATAGGCGCCGAAGAGCTGGCACGCGTGGCCGCCGCCGAGGCTCATCGCCAGGCCAAGGAGCAAGCATACCTGCTCCTCTCATACAGGCAACGCAGCCGCGACGAGATCCGGCGCAAACTCAGCGGCAAAGGCTTCGACGAAGCTACCATCGCTTCGGTGCTGCTCAGTTTGTCCGATGAGGGCTTGGTGGACGACTCCGCCTTCGCGGACGCCTGGATTCGCAGTAGGCAAACCTCCAAGCCAACCGGCAAGAGGCTCCTCAAATGGGAGCTCAGACAGAAAGGCGTTGAACCCGAACTGGTTGAGGACGCCCTCCAGAAGCTTGAGCCCGACGAGGAGTACGCCGCCGCGTTGAGGAGTGCGCGGCGGCGTTTGCAGCGTATTGCGGCCACGGACCGGAACGCCGCTCGCCAGCGGCTGGTGGGCTTCTTGCAGCGCCGTGGCTTCGATTGGGATATCACTAGGCGCGTTCTCAACACCCTCGCCGCTGAGGGTCACTGGGACGCGGTTGATAGCGAGTAGGGGCCCCACTACCAGCCGCCCTTCCAGTGAAGGGGGGTGGCAGACAGCATTCTGGCCAGCCATCACAACGCGCCTTTATCGCTTAGACTCATCTTGACGCCACGAGGAGGCACCCGCTCGTGCGGAAGGTGAGAAAGGCTTGACATATGGGCTACTATTACATACTTGCCGCCATCTTGGTGGCGCTTGGCTCGGCGGCCGTTATCACTTTCTTCTACCTCAGGCAGATGGCCACGGCTCGCCAGGCCATCGCCGACGCCGTCAAGTTCAAGGAGGATGCTCACAGAGAGATCGAGACCAGGCGCAAAGAGATGCTTCTTGAGGCCCGCGAGGAGGCTCAGAGGCTGCGCAACGACCTGGAACGGGAGATGCGCGAGAAGCGCGCCGAGGTCCAAAGGCTGGAGCGGCGGGTGGCGCAAAGAGAAGAGGCGCTGGACCGCCGCATCGAGAGCCTCGAGAAAAAGGAAAGGGCCAACGCCGCGCGCGAGCAAGAGCTGATCCAAGCCAGAGAGGAGTTGGCCCAGCTGGAACAGCGAAAGCGCGCAGAGCTCGAGCGGATCAGCGGCCTCACCACCGAGGAGGCGAAAGCTCACCTGTTGCGGCAGCTTGATCAGGAGCTGGAGCGGGACTTCGCCAAGCGCGTTAAGCAGTTTGAGGAAGACGTTAAGCTGGAATGCGACCGGCGCGCCCGCAAGGTGGTGGCCCAGGCCATCCAGCGATGCGCGGTGGACCAGGTGATCCAAAGCACCGTGGCTACCGTGGCTCTCCCATCGGACGACATGAAGGGCCGCATCATCGGCCGCGAAGGGCGTAACATTCGCGCCTTCGAGAACCTCACTGGCGTTGAGCTCATCATAGACGACACGCCTGAAGCCGTGGTGCTCTCCGCGTTCGACCCGGTGCGCCGCGAGGTGGCTCGCGTGGCCCTCAACACCCTGATAACCGACGGCCGCATCCACCCCGGCCGCATAGAGGAAACCGTGCAGAAGGCCCGCCAGGAGGTCGAAGAGGTGATCAAAGAGGCTGGCGAGCGCGCCGTCTTCGAGACCGGCGTAACCGGCCTCCATCCAGAGCTCATCCGCACGCTCGGCAAGCTCAAGTTCCGCAGCTCCTTCAGCCAAAACGTGCTGGACCACTCCGTCGAGGTGTCGCACCTGGCGGGCGTGATGGCCGCAGAACTTGGCGCCAACGTGGCCGTGGCCAAGCGCGCCGGCCTCTTGCACGACCTGGGCAAGGCCGTGGATTTTGAGGTGGAGGGAGCTCACCACACCATCAGCGCAGACCTTGCCCGCCGCTACGGCGAAAGCGAGGAGGTTGCCCACGCCATCGAGGCCCACCACCCCGAAAACGGCAAGGACCCCGAGACCGTTGAGGCGATCCTCGTTCAGTGCGCCGACGCGATCTCAGCCGCCAGGCCGGGCGCCCGCCGAGACGTGCTCGAAAACTACGTTAAGCGCCTCCAGAAGCTCGAGGCCATTGTCGACTCCCTGCCCGGCGTTGAGAAGACGTACGCCATGCAGGCCGGCCGCGAGATTCGCGTTATGGTGAAGCCAGACGTGGTGGACGACTTCGAGGCCGCCAACTTGGCCCGCCTGGCAGCCCGCAAGATCGAGGACGAGCTGCAGTATCCCGGGCAGATCAGGGTCACTGTCATCCGCGAAACCAGGGCGGTGGAGATCGCAAAGTAGCGCCATCGCTTCTGCGCAACTGCTTATAGCGGGCCGCAGCCTCGCCCAAAGGGACTGCGGCCCGCGCATCTAGTCGCACCGCCAAGCGCCCCATCGGCGTTCCCTGCGGTGCTGGGTAACAGAAACGGGGTGTAGATGAGAGTGCTCTTTGTTGGTGATGTGGTTGGCAAGCCGGGCCGCAAAGCCGTGAAGGAGCTCCTCCCAAACCTCAGAGAGCGCCATCGAGCCTCCTTCGTTATCGTGAACTGCGAGAACGCCGCTGGTGGCCTCGGCGTAAGCCCCGATACCGCCCGCGAGCTGCTCGCTTCTGGCGCGGATTGCCTCACCTCTGGCAACCACGTGTTCAAGCTCAGGGAGATCGTGCCGTATCTGCAGTCGGAACAGCGAATTCTGCGGCCGGCCAACTATCCAAAGGGCGCTCCGGGTTCCGGGATCGGCCTGTATGCCGTTGGGCCGGACCTAATCGCCGTAATCAACCTGCAGGGACGCACCTTCATGGAGCCGGTCGATTGCCCGTTTTCCGTGGGAGACGCCCTCATCGCCGAGGCGCTTCAGCAAACCCCCTGCGTGGTCATCGATTTCCACGCGGAAACCACCTCCGAGAAGATGGCGTTCGGGTGGTTCGCAGCAGGGAGAGCTAGCGCCGTGGTGGGCACCCACACGCACGTCCAAACCGCAGACGAACGCATCATCCCGCCAGGCACCGCTTACATCACAGACGTGGGCATGACGGGCCCGCTTGATTCCGTGCTCGGCGTCCGGCCCGACCTGATCATCCAGCGGTTCCTCACCGCGCTGCCAGTCCGCTTTGAGGTTGCCGCTGGCCCGGTTCTGCTCTCCGCCGTTTGCGTCGACATCAACCCCGACACGGGCTACGCCACCTCCATACAACGGATCTCAGAAGTCATCGAGTAGGCCACCCAGCCATGATCGAATCGCCTCCCCGCACGGTCGCCATCGTCGGCGCCACTGGTCAGATCGGCTCACAGCTCTGTCGCACCGCCGGCCACCGCCGCGTCATCCCCCTGAGCCATCAGGACCTCGCTATCGAAGACCACGACGCCGTCCGTCAGTGGGTGCTGCAGAACCGCCCAGATGCCGTGGTGAACACCGCCGCATTCCACCGCGTGGACGAGTGCGAGGGCGACCCAATGCGCGCCTTCGCCGTCAACGCCGTAGCCGTGCGCCAATTGGCGCTCGCTTGCCGAGATGCCGGCGCCATCCTCGTTCATATAAGCACAGACTACGTGTTTGGCGGAGACGCAACCCGCATAACTCCGTATCGGGAGGATGATGCGCCAGCTCCGGTGAATACCTACGGCGTCTCTAAGCTGGCCGGGGAGCTGATGGTGCGGGCCTACCTGCCGCGCCACTTTATTGTGCGGACGGCGGCCGTTTACGGGCGCGCCACTGCCCGGCCCGGCCACGAAAGCTTTGTTGAAAGAATGCTTCGCCTCGCCAATGAGGGCCGCACCATCCGCGTGGTGAACGACCAGGTTACCGGTCCCACCTACGCCGCGGACCTCGCGTCTGCCATCTGGCGGGTGCTTGATACGGGCCTCTTTGGCACCTACCATATCACCAACTCCGGCCAGTGTACTTGGTACCGCTTTGCACGGCGCATCTTCGAGCTTGCCGGCGTAAGCGCGGACCTGCATCCAACCACGGCTGCGGAGTTCGGCGCCGCCGCCCCAAGGCCATCCTTCTCCGTGTTGGCTCACGGGGCGCTCAGGCGCGCCGGCATCGGCGATATGCGCCCATGGGATCAGGCGCTCGCAAGCTATATGGCCGAAAGGTCGCATATCACATCGTGAGCGGAGCGCGAAGAGAGTTCACATTGCCGTTTGGCAGGGGCGAGTTGGCGTTCACGCTTCCCCGGGGCATGAACGCCACTCTGCTTAAGCCCAACCACCTTGGGCCGGTGCGCAGTCCATCCAGGGCCGTGGCAGACGCCCTGGCTGCTCCTCTCGGCTGCGCACCACTGAGGGAGATCGCGCGGCGTGGACAGAAGGTGGCGCTGGTTGTGACGGACACCACCCGCGCCTGTCCGGACTACCTGCTGGTGCCGCCCATCCTCGCGGAGCTGAACGCGGCAGGCGTGCCGGACTCCGATATTCGCGTAGTGGTGGGAATCGGCATGCACAGGCCCACCACGAAAGACGAGCAGTACGATAAGCTGGGCCACGAGGTGTGCTCTCGTGTGGAGGTGCTTAACCCCACACCAGACGAGCCCGAGTCGCTAGCCGACCTCGGCACCACGCCCAACGGGGTGCCCATCACGGTAAGCAAGCTGGTGGCCGATGCGGATCTGGTGGTTGCCACAGGCATTGTGGAGCCCCACCAATACGCTGGCTACAGCGGCGGATGCAAAACGGTGGCCATAGGCGCCGCTGGCGAGCCCACGATTCGGGCCACGCACAGCCCTCAGATGCTTGACAACCCCGGCACGCGGCTTGCTCGCCTGGAAGACAACCCCTTCTACGAGGCCATAACCGAGGCGGGTCTGCGTGCGGGCCTCCGCTTCATCCTCAACGTGGTGCAAGACGACGATCTGCGCATTTTGGCTGTTCGTGCGGGAGAGCCCGTGACAACCCACCGCACCTTGGCTCAGTTCGCCGCCTCCGTGTACACCCGCCCCATTCAGCACCAGTTCGATATCGCGATTGCGGGCGTTGGTTACCCCAAAGACGCCAACCTGTACCAGGCCAGCCGTGCCGCCAGCTACCTTTTCTTCGCACCCACCCCCGTGGTGAGGGAGGGCGGCGCCATCGTGATCGCCGCGGCGTGCCCCGAAGGTGTGGGGACCGGCGTTGGGGAGGCCAGCTTCTACCGCATCATGCGTTCCGCCCGCAAGCCCTCGGACATCCTCGCCGAGGCCAGAGAGCGCGGATACCCGCCCGGCGGCCAACGCGCCTTTGTTATGGCCAAAGTGCTCGAGTCGTGCGTGGTGTACGTGGCCGGCGCCCACGACCCCGAGGTGGTGGCCCACTGCAAGATGATCCCCGTGCCGTCCGTGGAGGACGCCCTGGACGACTGCGCTTCCAGGATGGGAAGCTGGGAGCGGGTGCTGGTGGTTCCACATGCCCTGCAGACGCTGCCGGTCCTTACGGAGGTGCCGTCGGTTTGACCCCCCGCATGTACGAAAACCTGCTCTCGTGTACGCGGTGCGGTGCATGCCTGCCCGTTTGCCCAACCTACAATGCCACCTGGCTGGAGGCGCAGTCACCCCGGGGGCGAGTTGCGCTCATCACCGCTGCGCAGGACGGGCACCTGCAGCTCTCGCCGAACCTGGCGGCGCAGATGTACCACTGCCTGGATTGCCGGGCGTGCCAGACGGCCTGCCCCTCTGGCGTGCGGATTGGCGAGCTTGTGCTTGAACAGCGCGCATTGCTCCCCTCCGCCGGCCCAGGGGCGTGGCTCAAACGGCTGATACTGCGGGGGGTGCTCGGGTCGCACCGAACCGTAGCTTTGGCGTCCATGCCGCTGGCTCTGTATCAGAACCTGGGGATACGAGCCATTGCCAGGCGGCTGGGCCTCCTAAGGCTTTTGCCACGCAGGGTGCAGGAGTTGGAGGCGAGCCTCCCGCGCGTACCGTGGCGCCCGCTGATGAGCAGGCTTCCAGCCGTGTCCACTGCGGCACCGGGCCGTGCCCGCGGTACCGCGCCGCCTACTCGGGTTGGTTTCTTCCTGGGCTGCGCCATGAGCGCGCTCTTTGCGGACGTAAGCAGCGCCACCGTTCGAGTGCTCACGGGCCTCGGCTGCGAGGTGGTGACGCCCAAGGCCCAGAGATGTTGCGGCGCCCCGCATTTGGACCAGGGCGACAGGCAGGCCGCGCTCAACCTAGCTCGCGCCAACATCCGCGCCTTCGAGGCCGCCAACGTTCAGCTTGTGGTTGCAGACTGCGCCGCCTGCAGCGCCAGCCTGAAGGAGTACGCGGAGCTTCTGGCGGATGACCCTGCTTACGCTTCCCGGGCGAATGCATTCTCAGCCCGCGTGATGGACATCAACCAGTTCCTGGCCTCGCGCATACCCAGCCGAGAGCATCTGAAGGAGCTCAGGCGGCGTGTAACGTACCACAGTCCCTGCCATCTGGCCCACGCCCAAGGCATATGCAACCACCCGCGCGCGGTGCTTAGGTCGCTGCCGGGCATCGAACTGGTGGAGCTTCCGGAGGCAGAGTGGTGCTGCGGCAGTGCAGGGGCATACATGCTGACCCACCCCACCAGGTCGTCCGATCTGATGGACCGCAAGATGGCCAACGTGGCATCTACCGGTGCAGATGCTGTGGTTACCTCCAACCCGGGGTGCATGCTGCAGCTGCGAATGGGGTGCCACAGGCACGGACTGAACATGGAGGTGCGCCACGTGGTGGAGCTGGTGGACGAGGCTTTGTGCAAGGATGGATGCGAGCGATGAGTACCACAATCACCCCGGCCGTGCTTAAGGAGCTGGAGGCGATCGTTGGGCGGGACCGCGTGCTCGCCTCGCCGGAGGACCGGGTGGTGTACGCCTACGACGGCACCTGGGCGCAATGCCAGCCGGATGTAATCGTTGCTCCGCGCTCCAGTCGCGATGTGGCCGCCATACTGCGCCTGGCAAACCAGAGCGGCGTGTCGGTGGTGCCACGCGGCGCCGGCACGGGCCTTTCCGGCGGTGCCGTCCCCGTGGAGGGCAGCATGTGCCTCAACCTCGCGCCCATGAACGCCATACTGGAGATCTCCCGAGAGGACATGGTGGCCGTGGTGCAACCCGGCGTGGTGACGGCCACCCTCCAGAAGACCGTGGAGGGGCAGGGGTTGTTCTACCCGCCGGATCCGGCAAGCCTGAACCAGAGCACCATCGGTGGGAACATTGCGGAGAACGCGGGCGGACCCCGGTGCCTGAAGTACGGCGTAACCCGCGACTACGTGATGGCCCTCGAGGTGGTGCTTCCCACCGGCGAGCTGCTCCGGATGGGCGGGCGCGCCCTGAAGAACGTAACCGGTCTGAACCTGGTGGGCCTGATGGTTGGGTCAGAGGGGTTGCTGGGCGTAATCACCGAGGCCACTCTTCGCCTCATCCCCAAGCCGGCCGTCACCCTCAGTGCGATGGCCACGTACCCGGAGCTTGAGGGCGCCTCTCACACCATGGCGGCCATCACCAGACGGGGGGTGGTGCCATGCGCCGTGGAGCTGATGGACGCCGCCACCGTCGCGTGCGTCGAGCAGTCGCATTCGCTTGGCCTGCCCCGCGACGTTGAGGCGATCCTTCTTATCAGCCAGGACGGGGCAAATGAGGAGACCGTGGGCCGCGAGATGCGACTTATCGCAGAGGCATGCCGGGAAAGTGGCGCCAGGGACGTTCACGTAGCCGCCACGCAGGAGGAGAGCGAACAGCTTTGGGCGGCGCGAAGGAAGGTGTCGCCAGCGTTGGTGCGCATGCGGCCCAACAGGCTGGGAGAGGATATCGCCGTGCCGCTAAGCAAGGTGCCGGAAGCAGTTCGCGGCCTCAAGCGCATATCCGAGGAGTACAACCTGCCCATCCCCGTGTTTGGCCACATCGGGGACGGCAACCTGCACCCCAACATCCTGTGCGATCGGCGCAACCCAGACGAGCTGAAGCGCGTGAAGGCGGCCTCCCGTGCCATCTTCGAGCTGGCGGTAAGCCTGGGCGGAACGCTGTCCGGAGAGCATGGCATAGGCCTAAGCAAGCGCGACTTCATTCCCATGGCGCTCGGCCCGGAGTCAATCAGCCTCCAGCGCAGCCTAAAGCGCTTGTTCGACCCCAACAACATCCTCAACCCAGGAAAGGTGTTTCCACCTGCCGATAAGGACTCATAGCCACTGGGACTGAGTTGCCTTGCACCTCCCGGCCCAATCCCATCCAAGCACACATTCGTCGGCAGTGACCGAGTCTTCGCGCGCGTTCTGCAGGACGCTCGAAGCTGCGTCCCCCGCTTGCCCTGGCCCGCGCAGAGGGGGCGGGAGGTAGAGCAGGGGATACCGGACCGATGCCCTTTGGACCTGCCTCAGCAGCGCGTATCTGGTGCTGGCGGGGCCAGCCGGGCGATGCACAGGAGGAACAGATACCGCAGGTACTCCCGGGTGTCAAGCGGACCGTACGCCATGCCGTGGGTCTGCAGGCGATCGGGCCAGGCATTGGTGCGCGCCAGGTCCCGGCTAACGGCGGCAAGCATCCGGGTGAAGAGAGGCGAGGCCGTATCGTGCGGCAACAGCAGCAGCGTTTCAAGCGCGGGCCTGGCGGGGTTGCCCGGCCAGAAGCCATCCGATGCTTGGTTCTCTCGCATCCACCCCGCTGCCTCCTCCATTGCGGGTGATGCAAGCCGTCCGGCCGCGGCCAGAGGCCCCATGTACGCAAAGTGCATATCCGGCTTGCCAACCCACCGCCGATACAGGGCTTCCGCAGTAGCCAGTGCCACGTCCACGCAGGGGTCATCCACGTTCAGGCTTGCCAGCGCCCACAGCGCAGCGTTGCCCACTCCCCAGCTTACCAGCCTTGGCTTCTTCCCCCTTCGTTGTCGGAGCAGGGCGTTGACGGCCGCGGGCTGCTGCAGAACCCATTGGATGGCGCGGCGCACGTAAGGCTCATCCCGCGTTAGGCCGAGCTCGTGGAGCACGCGCAGATGCTGGCCGGTTGCGGTAAGCCTGGCGTCCGTCCGCACAACTGCCAGAGGCAGATCCCAGTAGCCAAGCGGGTCCTGAAGCTCCAGCGCATCCTGCACCGCCTGCAGAGCGAGCGCGGAGTCCTCCTCCCACGGGGATGCGAGCAGATCGCGTCTCACCAGTAGCCCCACCCAGTCACGCCTGCGGGCCAGATCGTCCACCGCATCGGCGAGGAAGCTTCGCACGTCCTCGTCGGGCACGGACGCCAGGAATGGGGGGGCGGGGAGGTCCGCGGGCTCGGTCGGAAGGCTCATTGCACTCTCACCATTGGGCGCATCTTCTCGAATCGCTTCTCACCGATGCCCTTCACCTCCATCAGCTCTTCCGGTGAGCCAAAGCTGCCCTTCTCCGCACGGTACTGCAGGATCCTCTCGGCGGTTGCGGGACCAACGCCAGGCAAGCGCTGAAGCTCCTCGCTGTCCGCGCTGTTGATGTTCACGGGCTCACCATCGCTCGCCTTTGCGCCGTCGCGTACGGCAGAGCCCGAATGGCCTCCGCGGAAGCGTCCCACGGCCCTCTGCCTGACTAGCAGCTGCTCGCCGCGGCGTGGGACGTACACCTGCTCGCCATCGGTCAACTTGGCGGCCAGGTTGATCGCGTCGAGGTCGGCCGTGGGGAGGGCTCCGCCCGCCCTCTTGATGGCGTCGGCAACGCGCTGGCCTTGGTGGAAGGCGTACACGTTCGGGTGGCGAACCGCGCCCGCCACATGCACCACGATCCCCTGGCTCGCAGTGGCGGTGGAGCCGGAGCTCAGGAGCTGCTGTGCGTGCGGCACGGCGGTGGCCTCGGTGGTAACCACCACGGGGGCGGGCCTGTGGGCATTGCGCCAAGCGCGCATGCCCACGCCACTAAGGGCAACCAGGCACAACACAGCCAGCACCGTTGTTTGCAGCTTGCTTTGCTGCGGCTGGTGGGCGTTGGGAGTCTGGCTGGACATAGGGAGTAGGACGGCCTTAGGCGGCGTTCACCTCCGTGTGTAGGTGTCAGCCTAGCCCGGGGAGTCCGGGATATCGTGGTGGGCTCGGCGCATGCCCAGCTCTTTGCTGTAGGCGCGCTCCGACTCCTCCCACTCCTTGCGGAAGACGGGGTCTTTCAGCATCTCGGTCAGCACCTCGTCTAGGGTGCTGGGCTCTTTGACTTCCGGGCGCATCACCACAATGCGTTCCCTCACGCTTTGGGGGACGTAGGCCTCTAGGACCTTCTTCTCGAACCAGTCCGCCCAATCGTCTTGGGGAATGATCACGCGAATGCGTTCGGGCTCGCTGTTTGCCATTGCTCTGCCTCCACCCTGGCTTACTTCTTGCTTGGGCCCGCCGTCACCTGCTGAGGCTGGCGTGCCGTTTTCTCTATCCCTTCATACCCGTTAGAGTGATACCCTGTATGAAGGTGCGCTGCGTCAGGAAGAAGAGCACGATGATGGGTATGGTGACCACCGTGGAGACGGCCATTAGCTGGCCCCACTGAGAGCCGTACTGGCTGGTGAACATGGCAAGCCCCAGCGAGAGTGTATACTTTCGCTCATCGAAGAGGTAGATCAGGGGGCCGAGGAAGTCGTTCCAGGTGCCCATGAAGGCGAAGAGGGCGACCGTTGCGAGGGCGGGCTTGGAGAGTGGCATCACGATGCGCCGGTATATGGCGAACTCCGAGCAGCCATCCAAGCGTGCGGCGTCGGTTAGGTCCGCAGGGATGGACATGAAGAACTGGCGCAGCAGAAACACAAAGAACGCGTTTCCGAGGAAGGCGGGCACAATCAGAGGCAGGAAGGTGTCGACCCAGCCAAGCGCCTTGAACAACGAGAAGAGAGGCACCATCACCACTTGGTAGGGCAGCATCATGGTGCTCAGGAGGAGGATGAAGAGGGTGTCTCTTCCGCGCCAACGTATTCGCGACAGCGAGTAGGCCACCAATGAGCTGGACGTGACTGCGCCCAGAACGCTGAAGGTGCACAGCAGAAGGGTGTTGCGGAGGTAGAGCGCGAACGGGATGAAGGTGAGGCCCTGGCGGTAGTTCGCGAGGGTAATGGGATGTGGCACCCAGCGCGGGGGCATCTGGAAGACCTGGCTCTCCGGCTTGAGAGAGGTGGAGAGCAGCCATGCAAACGGGAACAGGAAGACTGCGCTTAGCGCTATGAGCGCCACCAGCCCCACCGCAGGGCCCACTCGCGGCCTTCGCGCACCGGCATGCTCCACGCCCATCCGCTAGCCTCCCTCTCCGTAGTAAACATGCCGGGCCGAGGTCTTGAAGATCAGCAGCGTGGCCAGCAGGATCAGGATGAATAGCACCCACGCCATCGCGCACGCGTACCCCATCTTGAAGTACTGGAACGCGTTCTGGAACAGGTACATCGAGTAGAAAAGCGTGCTGTTCGCGGGTGAGCCGGTGCCTCCGGTCATCACCCATGCTTGGCTGAAATACTGAGAGGCGCCTATCAGCCCCATCACCACCGTGAAGAAGATGTGTGGGCTCATGAACGGCACGGTTATGTGCCGCACGCGGTCCCATGCGCTTGCTCCGTCTATCTCCGCCGCCTCGTACAACTCCTTGGGCACGTCTTGCAGGCCAGCTAGGTAGATAACCACCCAACCTCCCACGCCCCAGGTGCTCATCAGCACCAGGGCGGGCTTTGCCCACGCTGGGTCGGCAAGCCAGCCGGGCTGACCCACACCCAGAGGAACGCGGATGTGCGCCCAGGCGAGCAGTCCATCCAGCCACCGGAGGCCGCTGTCTAGCCCCGCCAGCGCGTAGTTGATGAGCCCGTACTGGGGGTTCAGCAGCCAAAGCCATAGCACCGACCCAGCCACCACCGGCACGATGGATGGAATGTAGAAAACGGTTCGGAAGAACGTGCGGCCCGGCACGCGCATGTTCAGCAGGAGCGCCAGGAAGAACGCCACCAGCACGCCGAGCGGGACGGAGAGCACGGCAAAGAACGCCGTGTTGCCCAACGACTTATAGAACAGCGCATCGTGGGCCAGCCGGACGTAGTTGGTCCCTCCCACCCACACCGGAGGCTTGAGTGCCGTGTAGTTGCAGAAGCTGTAGTATATGGCGGCGATGATTGGGTAGGCGGTTAGGGTAAGCAGCCCAACGAGAGCCGGAGCCGCAAATGCCAGGCCGTTGCGCATGTTGGCCCGCTGGATGTCGCCGTGCTTTGGCTTGCCCATGGCTAGCCGCGCCTCCCCTGGCCCGCCAGGATGAAGTCGAGTTCTGCCTGGGTCTCTGTGCCAGCGTCCCTCAGGGCCTGAATCGGCGTCTTCTGGCCATACAGCGCCGCCTCAACTGCACGCTGTAATGCGCCCATGTAGTACGCCTGCGCTGGCATCACTGGCCGCTGGTGGCGGGTCTCCAGCAATATCTTGTACAGCATGCCAACGCCAGGCCTGTTACGGACCTCCGCGAAGCAAGGTGAGCGCCGGTACCCGGGGAAGAGACCGGATGCTTGGCCCACCGCTATGGTTCCTTCATTTGTGGCGCACATCCACCGGAGGAGCTCCTCTGCACCCTCTCTGTTCCTTGAGCCTTTGGGTATTCCCATGCACCATCCGCCAACCCATGAGCTATGCGGCTCGCCGCCGGGCGGGTAGGGGATGTACGTGATGCCGTATCTAAGCCTTGGCGCATATCGTCGGATCTCATCTATGCCGGATATGTGCAGGCAGGTCATGGCCAGTTTGCCCACGTAGAATGGGTTCTGCTCGGCGGTGCCGAAGCCCGCCTGAAGCGCGGCTATCTTGGTGATATCGTACTTGCGGGCGTAGGAGCACATCCACTCCAGAGCCTTCACCACACCGGGGTGATCCGGCGTCACCTTGCGCGCTCGCTCATCGTAGAAAGAGCCGCCGAAAGCCCAGCCCCACGTGAAGAGCGAGTTGGTGGAGCCGTACTCCGCCCATGGGATGAGGCCGATCCGTTTGAGCTTGCCGTCGTCCCACTTGGCCAATCTATCCGCCATCGCATCCATCTCCGCGATGGTGACGGGCGGTCTCTCCGGGTCGAGTCCGGCGTCCTCGAAGTCGGCCTTGTTCCACACGAAGCCGAAGTTGGGATCTGCGCAGAAGGTCAGCGCCCACACGTGGCCCGCGTACTCGCACTGCTTCCAACAAGGGGTGAAGTAGTCGGTCGGCCCAATCCCAGCGGCCCGGACGAGGTGATCAAGCGGCTCCAGTGCGCCGCGCTCCGCCCACTCCGCCACCTGCGGCCCGTCCACGAAGATGGCATCTGGTGGGCATCCAGCAGCCACGGAGGTGAAGAACTTCTGGTTGTTGGAGAGGTCGTTTGGGGTGAAGACCGCCCGCACGGTGAACCCCGGATGGGCGCGCTCAAAGGCGGCGCAGACGCGTCTAAACGCTGGCGCCATAGTGCCGCCCCACGGGTGCCACACTGAAACAACGTGCGGGTTGACATTGGCCGCCGGCCCGCGGCATCCGCCGGCGGCAACGGCTGCCAGTCCACCAAGCAGGAAAGAGCGGCGGGTCAAGAAGCCTCCAACAGCCTCCTCATGAGGTACACGTGGGCGCTGCCATCCAAGCGCTCCAACGTGTCGTAGGCGTCGTCCAGGTCGCGTCCAACAACCACCACGCCGTGCCTTGGGAGCAGGCATGCGATACCGTGGCTTTCCAGGCCCGCTTCCATAGGCTTGAGGGCTTCAACGGTGAGGTCCGCAAGCTCTTGGGAGTGAGCTTTGGCGTAAGGCACAACCGGCACCGTGCCGAACTTCGCAGTTTGGTCGCTGGTGGGGGGCAATGGGCGCTCGGCGGATGCGAACGCCATGAGGTTGTAGGGGTGGGCGTGGATGACGGCCCCGGCTTTGGGGAACGAGCGATAGATGGCGAGATGCACCTTCACCTCGCGGCTGATCTGGGGGCTGGATGCCGCCTGGGCCTCGGCATTCTCCTCATCGAGCACCAGGATCCGATCCGGGCTGATGCTCCAGCGATGCTTGCTGCCCATGAAGCGCGGCGTCACAAACACCCTGCCGTCGGCACGCACGCTTAGGTTGCCGCCTGCGCTATCCGAATACCGGCGCTCGTAGATCAGCGCGCAGATCTGCACCATGCTCTCTCTTACATCTGCCACTTGAGCTGTTCCTCTCTGCCGCGGCTGTGGGCCTCCGTGCGCACGCCCCCGCCGCCCTGATTCCCACTGGCTGGGGTGGCGGATGGCGGGCGAAGGTCCGCGGTTGTGGCCATGCGCACGCCAGCCGCGGCCATCTCATCGAGGGCTCGCTGGTCGTCGCCAGGGCTCACGTTGACCGCGCGCACGGCGTCCGTAAGCACCACCACCTCGAAGCCGGCGGCGGTCGCGTCCAGGGCGGTCTGCTTCACGCAGTAGTCCGTGGCGAGGCCGGCTACGAAGATGCGCCGCACCCCTCTGGCCCTAAGCTGCTCCGCCAGGTTGGTGCCGCCGAAGCCGGAGTACGCCTCCACCTCCGGCTCCGTGGCTTTGCGCACGAACAGGTCTATCTCCGAACCGTTGAGGCCCGGGTGAAGCTCGGCGCCAGGGGTGCCGGCCACGCAGTGCACCGGCCACGGGCCCCCCCTCTCGGCGAAGGAAACGTGGTCTCTGGGGTGCCAATCTTGGGTGGCGGCCACCAACGCAAACAGCGGCATGACCCTGTTTATCGGGGCTACCACCTCGTCGCCGCCGGGCACCGCAAGCGCCCCGCCAGGGCAGAAGTCGTTCTGCACGTCAACAACCAGCAGCGCGTCCGTGTTGCGTATCGTCATTTCGTCGGTCAACGGTATCGCCTCCATGCCAAGTTGTTGAGCGACCTCCGCTGACGACTTCGCCACGAAGGGATGCCACTCCTTGGGAGGCTTCGTAGACCAAGCAGGCCTCCACGCCTTGATGAGGGAGTGGAGGCCCACAACTACCGTGACTTGGGCTTGGCGCTAGGACTGCGGGAGCTGAGCCAGGCCCAGCGCAGCCCTGAGGATCTGCGTGACCTCGCCCATGCTTATCATGCCATCGCCGTTCAGATCCGCCGCGGCAAACGACTCCGCGTCCACATTCAGTAGCTTCAGCGCCACCTTGAGGGCCAGGGTTGCGTCGCTAACGCCGATCACGTCGTCGTTGTTAACGTCCCCCTTCTTGCGGCTGGCGATTACCGTGATGGTTCCTCCAACCGCCTGGATGGGCACGTCGGCTCCGTTGATCGACACCTTGGCGTTCACCGCCACGGAGTAGACGGCGCCTTTGGGGGCGTTCCGTGGGATGTTGAACGTGATGAGGGCCACCTGGCCTGGACCGGACACTGCCGCAGGCCCAGCGATGCCGATGAGGGCTTTGCCGGGCGTGTTGACGTTGGCCGCTATCAGCGTGCCCTGGGGGAACATGGAGCCGGCCGCCCATCCGTTGTTCGCCACGGAGATCGGCGGGGCCGCAGCTGGCGTTGCGGAGGTGAAATCGAGGTCCAGCGTGGCGCCCGTGATGCCCTTCACCAGCTCGTTAGCCACAACCTCAACAGTAACGGGCTGCCCGACGCGGCCCTTGGCGTCCTTCACGGTTATGAGGCCCGGAGCCATCTGAGATTGGGCCACCGTTATGCTGCCGTCCACCATCTGCGGGGTCGGCAGCGCTTGGCCGTTGGCGTCGCTGAGCTGCACGCTCACCAGGCTCACGGGGTACACCGTGCCGGGTTTCGCCGTGGCTGGCACCACCACCGGCAGCCTAACCACCACGCCCGGTCCGCTAAGCGGCTTTGCCACCACGGCGCCCACCACGGGTTTGCCGGGGGTGTTGGCGTTCACCACCAACAGGTTCGAGCTGGACGACGGAACGAGCGGGCCGAACTCCGCGCTGCCAGGTACCACCACTAGCGCTGGATCCATCTTCAGGGCGGCCTGGAAGCCGGTGAACCCCTTCACATCGGCGTCGACGGAGATCTCCACCATCGCCGTGGCGCCCTGCTGGCCAGAGGCTTTCCCCACGGTTACCTTGCCCGCCTGCGGAGACTGAACGGTGACCGTGCCGCGGCCGCCCTGCGCGGCGATCGAGCGGCCGTTCAGGTCGGACACCTCAACGCTGGTGAGGACGATGGTGTAAACGTCGCCGGAACGGGCCGTGGGAGGGATCTGCACTGGAACGGTGCACACCTCGCCGGGGCCGCTGACTGGGGCGGATGCGACGATGCCGATGTAGATGGTGCCCAACGGGTACTTTGACGTCGCCCCGCCAAGGTTAGTGGCGAGCAACGGCTTGGTGGCGGACGACCCAGATGGCCAGATGCTGCCCAGCTTAACGTTGTCGACGATGACCAGCGGTGGCTCACCGGCTGGGGCAACGCTCCGCGCATCGAACAGGAAACCGATGGCGGCGGCATTCCGCACGTCTTGGTCTGCCGTAATGGATACGTTCACCACGCTGCCCGGGACGCCCGTCACGCTGCTGACGCCGATCACCCCGGCTGTGGCCATCCCGGTCGCTAGTAGCAGTACGGTGGTCAGAAAGAACGCTGTGCGCATGGACATCCTCCCCCTTACTGGAGATTGTTGCTAGGCTGGTGCTGGCAGCCCCTCCGGACGTTGCCGTGGACACCCCTGCCTGTGTCCGTCGCCGTACCGCTATCTGGTGCCGAGACGCGCAAACGCCCCTTGCCAACCATCGCCCGTTTGATAGGGTTACGCACCCTACCTAGATTGTTCCATATCACAGCGACGTGCGCAGCCAAAGGGCCGGCTTCCTGGTAGACAGTATAGCGCAACCCAAGCGAACAATGCGCGAAGACGCGCACAACTGGCCGGTAATGTGCGGGCGGCGGGTGAGCGCAGAGCAGGATGGGGCTGGAAGCGTCGCCACCAGCCGGAGTGATGCCCCGGCCGGAGGCGACGCTGCTGGGAGGTCTACTGTGCGTCGAACATGTCGACCGTTGTGGCGCGGTCTGGCCAGCTGCCGCTGGCGTTAGGCGGGCTGAACGCCTGCTCGATCTTCATCGCCTTCACGTGGCCATCTGCAAAGAGGTAGTTAGCCATGCCGTTGTGCCGCGTGGCGGCAATGGCCGGCAGCCATGTGGAGACGGGGTCCCAAGGGTGGAAGTCGTCGTCGTTAGGGTTTCCGAGCTGGGTGAGCCCGTCCTGGTTCCGCTCGGCGAGCATAATGGATCCACTTGGGTCCTTGATGTCGCCCAAGCCGCGCTTGGTATCGGCCACCGTGTCCGAGAACCACGCGTTGAGTATATAGCTGGGGATGTACTCCGGCTGGCCATCTCGGCCCAGCACAACGTTGCCACTGCCATCGGTAAGGTACGGGCCGGATGGATCCGACGGGCAGCGGAAGACGGTTGGGGTCTTCAGGTAGGAGTACAGGGCATCACGCCAGTTGATAGCGGTGCTGGGCGTGATGTCGTTGCCGTACGCATCGAAGAAGTGGCCGTTGGGGAACTGCTCGTCCCAATCCTGCGCGTACATGTGAATGGCGGTGCCTATCTGCCTGAGATTGGACGCGCAGCTCGTCTCACGCGCCCGTTCGCGGGCCGATGCGAAGACCGGGAACAGTATCGCGGCCAGGATTGCTATGATGGCGATGACGACCAGAAGCTCGATAAGCGTAAACGCCCTGGTTTGCTGCTTGCGTATCATAATGGGTCCCTCCGTATCCTAGGAGTCAAGCGGTCTCTCCACGCGCTGCCGGGCGGCAGCGCAAGCACACTAGCTGATGGCCGGAGGGGCCCTGGATGGACGTGGGGCATTAACGCACGACTGGGCTGGCGGCATGGGGGCCACCGCGGGCGTCTCAACTACGAGGGCGGCGCGAGGCGGCTCTGCCCCGGGCACGACGGTTGCTGGGGTGGCCAAGAAGGTGCAGATGGGGCAGTAGTCGGGCCTGTTCGGCGCACCCGCTGGCGGTTGGTGCTCGGCGCGCCTGAGCTGGGACTGGTGCACGGCAGAGGCGGGGCCGTGGTGCTTGTGGAACGGCGCCACCAGGCACGCCGTTGCCAGGTACCCTAGCAACACGGCGATCCTGATAGATTGCCTCTGCCCGAGCCTTGCCCGACTTGTGCTGCGCGAGCTTCGCATGGTTCCAAGACCGGCTACACGTACCCACCGAGCGTCATGGGGGGCGGACAATCGCTCCGCACACGCCCCACAGACGTTGACACCTTCTGAGGGAGCGTGGTTCCCCGCGGTGCACCATGCCCAGCCGGCGAGCATTGGGGCTCACGGGTCGGGTTGGTGCGTTCCGGGAGGGCGCTGCTCCCCGGCGCACCATCTCCAACCCATGTATGATGGGAAAGGCGGTAATGGGCATCCCCTCACCCCTGCCCCTCTCCCACTTGCGGGGAGAGGGGAGCTGGGAGGAGCGTGTGAGGCGTGGTTGGTTGTGTAAGCTACTGAGACGCCGGAGGCTCCCCCTCTCCCCAAGCTTGCGCCGTGGGAGAGGGGGCCGGGGGGTGAGGGGAAATGGGATAGCCGTAGTTCTCACACCCTCGCCTGCGCATTGCCCTCACCCCTGCCCCTCTCCCACTTGCGGGGAGAGGGGAGGTGGGAGGAGCGTGTGAGGTGTGGTTGGTTGTGTAAGCTACTGAGACGCCGGAAGCTCCTCCTCTCCCCAAGCTTGCGCCGTGGGAGAGGGGAGGTGGGAGGTGAGGGGAAATGGTCTTCGGGTTGCTTCCACTCTTGGCCCGTGACTGAAGGCCGCGGAGTAGTAGCCCCC
>Ga0315298_1003244_pt1 | contig 26251 bp, 25 predicted proteins | sample WHS_1_MG_FD_203077 | JGI IMG/M metagenome (GOLD analysis project Ga0315298, IMG submission 203077) | Extremophilic microbial mat communities from Washburn Hot Springs, YNP, Wyoming, USA - WHS_1_MG | ecosystem: Environmental > Aquatic > Thermal springs > Hot (42-90C) | place: USA: Wyoming... | reverse complement strand
GGCTCGACCCGGCCGTCTGGGTGTGGAAGCGCAGCTGCCACGAACGAGGGTCGGAGGCCCCGCAACGCTCCCGCATCAGGCGGGCCCAGAGCCGCCGGGCGGCGCGGAATTTCGCCACCTCCTCGCAAAAATCGAGGTGGCTCGAGAAGAAGAACGAAAGTCGCGGTCCGAAGGTATCGACCTCCAGACCCGCCGCCTTCGCCGCCCTGACGTACTCCAGCGCGTTGGCCAGAGTGAAGGCCACTTCCTGGACCGCCGTAGCCCCGGCCTCCCGGATGTGGTAACCGCTGATGCTGATGGTGTTCCAGGCCGGGAGATTCGCTGCGCACCAGGCGAAGAGGTCGGTCACGAGTCGCAGCGAGGGGCCGGGCGGGAAGATATAGGTGCCCCGCGCCACGTACTCCTTCAAGATATCGTTCTGCACCGTCCCCGAGAGCCTGCCCAGGGGCGCGCCCTGTTTCTCGGCCAGGACCACATACATGGCTAAGAGGACAGCCGCCGGGGCGTTGATGGTCATGGACGTCGATACGTCGGCCAGCGGGATACCGGAGAAGAGCGTTTCCATGTCGGCCAGCGAGTCGACGGCCACCCCGACCTTGCCGACCTCACCCTCCGCCAGAGGGGCGTCGGAATCGTAGCCGACCTGAGTCGGGAGGTCGAACGCCACCGATAGACCGGTCTGCCCTTGCTCCAACAGGTACTTGAAGCGCCTGTTGGTCTCGGCGGCCGACCCGAACCCCGCGTACTGCCGCATCGTCCACAAGCGTCCGCGGTACATGGTGGGCTGGATACCGCGCGTGAACGGGAACTCGCCCGGGAAACCCAGTTGCGTCAAGTAATCGCGGCCTTCAAGGTCGGCAGGGCTGTAAAGGCACTGCACCGGAAGGCCGGACAGGGTCTCGAAGTCCTTCCGCCGCTCCGGGAAGCGCTCTAGAACCCTTCCCAAGGTTTCCCTTTCCCAACGCTCCTTGGCCCGCCGCATGGGCACCCCCTCCGCGGGACCACAGGGCCGGCGGGCCCGGAGGCCCGGAGCCGGGAGACCCCGGGCCTCCCGTGGTCCCGCACGCCGTGTCGTTCAGTCGAGCCACCCGCGAACCTTCATCGCTTCGGCGACACGACTCACCGCCACCATGAAGGCCGCGCGGCGCATCGTGACCTTCTTCGTCTCGTGCATCTTGTAGACCGTCTCGAAGGCTCGGTTCATCATCTCGGCGAGCTTCTGGTTGACTTCTTCCTCGGTCCAATAGTAGTTCATGGTGTTCTGGACCCACTCGAAATAGGAGACTGTCACTCCGCCGGCCGAGGCCAGTACGTCGGGGATGACCAGAACACCTTTCTTAGCGAGAATCTCGTCGGCTTCCGGCGTGGTCGGACCGTTGGCGGCCTCCGAGATGATTTTGGCCTTGACCCCCGGGGCAATCCTCTCGGTGATTTGGTTTTCAAGGGCGGCCGGGATGAGAATGTCGCACTCGAGTTGCAGCAGCTCCTCGTTGGTCACCGGACGCGTCCCCGGGAAGTCCTTCACCGAACCCGTCCTTTCCTTATGGGCGATGACGGCCTTCACGTCCAGACCCTCGGGACGATAGACGCCGCCGGTGGAGTCATTGCAGGCGATGACCTTGGCTCCCATCTCGCTGATGAGCTGCGCGGCCACGCTCCCGGCGTTGCCGAACCCTTCGACGACTACCCTTGCCTTTGTGATGTCGATGCCGAGCTTCTTGGCCGCCGCGGCGGCGACGATGACGCAGCCTCGGCCGGTGGCCGTCCCGCGGCCGGCTGAACCGCCGATGATGAGCGGCTTACCCGTCATGAGGCCGAACGAGTTCTGGTCGCGGATCTTGCTGAACTCGTCGACCATCCAGGCCATGATTTGCGGGTTGGTATAAACGTCGGGCGCGGGGATGTCCTTCTCCGGTCCGACAATCATCGATACGGCCTGGATGAAACCGCGGGAAAGCTCTTCCAGTTCCCGGCTAGAGAGTTTCTTCGGGTCACAGATGACGCCTCCCTTACCCCCGCCGTAAGGAAGGCCGAGCGTAGCGCACTTGAAGGTCATCCACATCGACAAGGCCTTGATCTCATCCACGTTAACGCCGGGCGCGAAACGCAACCCGCCCTTGAACGGACCCAGGGCGTCGTTGTGCTGCGAGCGGTAACCCGTGAAGACCTGGACGCGCCCGTCGTCCATCACTACGGGAATCGCCACCTCAAGGACCCGCAGGGGCTGCTTTAAAATCTCGTAAACGGCGTCGGGCAGACCCAGCTCGGTCACCGCGGCCTTGATTTGCTTCTGGGCAATCAGATAAGGGTTCAAATTCTCTTCAGGCAAGGCTTTCTCCCTCCCCACCGGCGGCTATGCCCCGCAGCGGCCTCAAGGACGCCGGGCCGCCGCGTCCTGGCTTTCCGCCAGCTTGAGACCTTCTTCCATGGCTTTGAGATTGAGTTCGACCGTGCCCCGGGGCGCCCGGGCGGTAATCGCCCGCCTCAAAGCACCGGTCGAAACCATCCGGGTCAAACCCACGACGACTCCCGCGGCAACAGCCGAGGCCACCTGTTCCCGACCGAGCCGGTCGCGGGCGATGGCGCTCACCGGGACTTTCACCACCCGGGCCTTCACTTCGGGTAGGTCTTTCACGTGGGTAGCGTCGGCGACGAGCAGTCCGTCCGCCTTGACCGTGGCGGCGTACCTGTCGGCGCCTTCCTGGCTCATGACCAGGACGACGTCCGGTTGAGTGACCTTGGGGTAGCTGATGACATCCCGGCTGATGATGACCTCGGCCTTAGAGGCGCCACCGCGCGATTCCGGTCCGTAGACCTGGCTCTGGACCACGTTGAGCCCCTCGACCACTGCGGCTTCCGCCAGGACGATACCGGCGAAAATGATGCCTTGACCACCCTTGCCGGAAAGCCGCACTTGCCAGGACCCGCTCATTTCCCCTCCCCCGCTGCCTGCTGTCTGGCCAATCGGATTATCCGCTCGTACTCCCGGGTGTACTCGGGCTCGTTCACGTCGCGGAAGACTCCCACGACGAACTTGCCCGCCAGTTCCTCCGGGGCGGCCCTGTCCACGCGGCTCAGGGATACCGCGTGCTCCTTCTGCCAGCGCAGCATATCCACACCTCGGGACATGCCGTTCCGCCGCCCGTAGTACGTCGGACACCCGCAGACGGCCTCAATGAAAGCGAAACCTTCGTGGTCGAGGCCGCCGGCGATGTAGTCCGTGAGCTTGGCGGCGAAGTACGCCGCGCCGCGAGCCACATACGTAGCCCCGCAGGCCAGGGCTAACTCGCAGAGGTCGAACGGCCGCTCGATGTGACCGTAAGGCGCGGTGGTGGCTTTGGCCTCCTTCGGAGTCATCGGCGAGTACTGGCCGCTGGTCATGCCGTAAATCGAGTTGTTGAAGCAAACCACAGTGAGTCCGATATTCCTTCGCGCGGCGTGGATGAAATGATTGCCCCCGATGGCGGCTAAATCTCCGTCACCCGAAATCACGATGACTTTGAGCTCGGGCCGGGCGAGCTTGATACCGGTCGCGAAGGCGATGGCCCGCCCGTGGGTGGTGTGGACCCCATCGAAATTCAGGTAGCCGGCGGCTCTGGCCGCACAGCCGATGCCCGAGACAATGACCACCTTCGCGGGGTCCACCGCTCCCGCCGCTATCTTTCCGCCCAGGGCGCGGACGAGAGCCGACAGGACGATACCGTGACCGCACCCCGGACACCAGATGTGCGGGAAGCGGTCCACCCGGAGCATGGAGTAAAGCAGACCTTCGTCGATCCCCGCCATCCCCGCCGGGGCCACTAGCGCTCCCCCCCGGCCCGCATGATTTCGGCGGCTATCTCCGCCGGCGTGACGAGCTCCCCGTTGACATGGCCGAAGTGCCTCACCGGCACGCGTCCCGCGGCCGCCCTGGCCGCCTCGCGCGACACCTGGCCCAGGTTCATCTCCACCACCAGAATCTCGCCCCTATCCGCGACGAGTCGGGCGGCCTCCTGCAAGGCCGCATCGGGGAAGGGCCAAAGAGTAACCAGGCGTAGGAGGATGGCCTCGCGACCACTCCGCCGCGCCAGTTCACAGGCCGCCTCCGCGCTGCGGGCGGTGGACCCGTAGGAAACAACGACCGTCGCCCGGGAAGCGTTCCCGGGCCAGCCGGCCGGCGGCCGGGGCCCCCGCTCCCCGGTACCCCGGACCCATTCGACGCGCTGCAATTCAGCGGCGTGTCGTTCGATTTTCCGCACCAGCCGGAGGACGAGCTCGCCCGCCTCGGCGCCCTCGTGGATAGGGTAGCCCCGCACATCATGGTGAAGCCCGGTCACGTGATAGCGGTAACCGCCGCCGAAATCGGCCATGGGCGGGACGTCGTCGGGTCCCGCGGCGTAGGGCAGAAAGCCGGGGTCACCCGGGGGAACGCTCGGCCGCTTCCGTTCCCAGAGGCCAAGCTCCGTCACCGACGGGAGCACCACGTTCTCCCGCATGTGGGCGACGACCTCGTCCATCAAAAGGATGACCGGGGTCCTAAGCCGCTCGGACCAGTTCACGCTCTCGACCGTGAGTGTGAAGACCTCGCGGACCGAGGACGGGGTCATGACGATAACGGGGTGGTCGCCGTGCGTCCCCCAACGGGCCTGCATCACGTCCCCCTGGGCCGGCGAGGTCGGCAGACCCGTGCTCGGCCCGGTGCGCTGGACGTCGACGATAAGGCACGGTACCTCGGCCATGGCCGCGTAGCCGATGTTCTCCTGCTTGAGCGAGAAGCCCGGGCCGCTGGTGGCGGTCATCGCCTTGACCCCGGTCAAGGAAGCCCCGATGACCGCGGCCATAGAGGCTATCTCGTCCTCCATCTGGATGAACTTCCCGCCCACGGCCGGCAGCGCCTCGGCCAGAATCTCCGCAATCTCCGAAGACGGGGTGATGGGATAACCGGCGAAGAAACGCACACCCGCCTCAATAGCCCCCCGGGCGCAGGCCTCGTTACCCTGGAGGAGAATTGGCCTTTCAGTTCCCGCCGGCACGTCTTTCCCTCCGGACCCTCGCGGCGAAATCAGGGCAGAGCTGCTCACAAATCCGGCAGAGGGTACAGGCTTCTGGGCGGGAGATGATGGGACGTCCTTCCTCGTCGGCGTCGAAGACTTTCCTCGGGCAAAACTCGATGCAGATACCGCAGGCTTTACACCATTCGCGCTTGACGGTGACGGGCGGGTCCGGTTCCTGGCCGACGCGGCTCCCCAGACCCGCGCCGCTTTCGGTGATCATACCGGGCTTCTCCTCCCGCCGCCCCGACGTCCCCCGCCGCGGGCGGCCTTTCGTTTCTGTTCTGTTTCCTTTTGACGACTTCAGCTCTTGTGACGAGTTCAGCTCTTGACGACGGAGCCGATACCGCTCCGTTCCAACTCTATTTCGACCTTGTCGGCGATTTTAACGATAACACTGTCTTTTTTGGTGACGACGACCGTACCGTGGATGCCGCCGACGGTTATAATCTCGTCACCTTTCTTCACGGCGTCCAGCATCGCCTTCCGCTTCTTCTGCTCGATAGACTGCGGCCGCCAGATGAGCAGCCAGAAGACGACGAGGACGATGAGGAACGGGAAGACCAGTCCAAGAAGCTGATTGAGGTTGGACAAAGGTATCCTCCTCTTGAGTCTCGACCGACTAGGTTAGCAGCTTCGTCAAGCCCGCGGGCAAACCCTGCAAGGCCGTCCGCGGATAGCATACCCCAACTCACCCAGACCGCGCCAGTTCAGCCAGCCGCGCCGCCGACCACTCCCCGAACCGCCCCGCCAGAATGGCCTGCCGCATCTCGGCGGTGAAACGGAGCAGGAAGTGGAGATTGTGATAAGTGCAGAGGATGAGCCCCGTGATTTCCCCCGCCGCGATCAGGTGGCGGACATAAGCGCGGCTGAAATTCCGGCACGCGTAGCAGGTACAGCCCTCCTCCAGCGGTCCCTGGTCTTTCGCGTAGCGGGCGTTCCTCACGACTACGTTCCCGCGCCTGGTCATGACGGTGCCGTGCCGTCCGAGACGGGTGGGAAGTACGCAATCGAACATGTCGACCCCGCGCGCGACGACGCCGATTATCTCCGCGGGCGTCCCGAGGCCCATAAAGTAACGGGGCCTGTCGGCCGGAAGCAGGCGGGTCGTGGCCCAGACGGTGTCAAGCATGGCCGGGACCGGCTCGCCCAGGCTGAGCCCCCCGATGGCGTAGCCGTCGAAACCCATATCCACGAGCTCCTCCGCGCAGCGACGGCGGAGAGCCGTGTCGAGCCCTCCCTGAACGATGGCGAAAAGCCCGTGACCCGGTCGAAGCTCCCCCTCTTCCCAGGCCCGGTCGGCCCGAGCGCGGCACCGTCGCGCCCAAGCTACGGTCCGCTCGACGGCGGCCGCCAACACCGGACGCTCGGCCTGGGACGGAGGGCATTCGTCCAGAGTCATCATCACATCCGAGCCCAGGGCCAACTGAATCTCCACCACCAGCTCCGGCGAGAGAAACCGCTCCGACCCGTCGACATGGGAGCGGAAACTGACCCCGTCGTCGGTGACCTTCCTCAGACGGGCGAGGCTCAGGACCTGGTAGCCGCCGCTGTCGGTCAGGATGGGCCCGTACCAGCCCATGAAGCGGTGCAGGCCGCCAGCCAGGCGCACCGTCTCCTCCCCCGGCCGAAGGTGAAGATGGTAACTGTTGGCCAGGATTATCTGGGCTCCCACCTCGCGGAGATCGCGGGGAGTCATGGCTTTGACCGCGCCCTGAGTGCCCACCGGCATGAAAACAGGGGTCGCCACAGAGCCGTGGGCGGTCTCCAATCGTCCGGCTCTGGCCTGGGTCCCGCCTTGGTCCCGGGCCTCCAGGGTGAACCCGAGGCGAGGCTTCACGGGCCGTCACCGCGAAAAATGAGCATGGCGTCGCCGAAGCTGTAGAAACGGTAGCGGAGCCGCACCGCCTCCCGGTAAGCGGACATTATCCTGTCCGTCCCCGCGAAGGCCGCGACGAGCATCAGCAAGGTGGAGCGCGGCAGGTGGAAGTTGGTCAGAAGGCGGTCGACCACCTGGAAGCGGTAACCGGGGTAGATGAAGAGCCGTGTTTCCCCCGACCCCGGTCGCACCAGCCCCGGCCTCTCCGGGTCGGCCCCGGCTTCCAGAGTCCGGACGACTGTCGTCCCGCAGGCGGTCACGGCGGCTCCGCGGCGGCGGCAGTCCGCTACGGCTTGGGCCGTCTCGGCCGGGATGTCGAACCACTCGCTGTGCATCCGGTGGTCTTCCAGGTTTTCTTCGCGGACCGGTCGGAAAGTATCGAGGCCGATGTGTAGGGTCACCCTGGCCGTCTTGACCCCTCGGGCCTCCAATCTGGAAAAAACCGCAGGCGTGAAGTGCAGGCCGGCCGTGGGCGCCGCCGCTGAACCGCGGACGCTGGCGTATATGGTCTGGTAGCGCTCCGGGTCGGCCGGGGGCCGCTTGATGTAAGGGGGCAGCGGCACCCGACCGAGAACATCTATGAGCCGGCCGAAGCTTTCCGCCGCCTCCCGACCCTCAGGGCCCGCGGCGCCGGTCCACCCGGAAGCCGCCTGCTCCGCCGGGGCCGGACGGAAAGTCACCGCGCGGCCGCCCGAATCGGTCCGGGCGCCGACCTTTCCGAAGAGCAGGGGGCGTCCGTCGGGCCCGTCGAAGACGAGCTCCGCGCCGGGTTGAACCCGGCGACCCGGACGGACCAGGGCTTCCCATTCCCAAGCCCGGTCGAAGTCACCCGCGGCGCCGGGGCCCGACCCCACCGGCGACCCTCCCGCCCCCGGCAGCGGCCGCAGGAGCAGGACCTCAACCCGACCGCCGGTTGCGGCCTTTCGGCCGAGAAGCCGGGCCGGCATAACCCGCGTTTGGTTCAGCACCAGGAGATCCCCCGGCTCGAGATACTCCGGCAGGTCGCGGAACCGGCGGTGTTCCAACCCGCCGTCGGCCCGGAGGACCATGAGACGCGAAGCGTCGCGGGGTTCGGCCGGCCGCTGGGCCACCAGCTCCGCGGGCAGGTAGTAATCGAACGTATCGGTCCTCAAGACCGGGACGGCACCCCTGTTCAACCCCCGTTCAGGGGAGGGTTCCCACCGTGACCCCGTTGTAGTAGTAGGTAAGTATCTGACGGTAGTCCTTACCCTCGAGCGCCATGCCCCGCGCCCCCCACTGGGAGAGTCCGACCCCGTGTCCCCAGCCTCGACCGGCGAAGGTCAGGGTGGCCGGGGTCACCACCGCGGCTACCGCCCACAGTCCGCCCGCCCGCGCCAGGGAAAGCCCCTGCCCGCCCCGTACCGCCACCACCTCCGCCGTCAAGTCCCAGACCTCCGGGCCGGCCGACACGGCCGACAGCGTATCCGCGTTCACCGGCCCGGTCGACTCCTCAATCCGGTCGCCCCGGGCCGTAACGTCGAACCAGGCGCTTCGCAACCCCCAGATGTCGCGCAGTTTCTCCGAGCGCAGACGCACCTCACCCGCGCTCCCCTGGACCAGCCGGTCCAGGTACCGGCCTCCCGGCCCCTGCGGGGGTACACCTTCGACCGCCCTGAGCCGGCCCACGTCGTAACCGGCCTGCCGGAGCCTGGCTTCAGCCTCGGCCGTCGGCAGAATCAACGTCCAGGTGAAATAGGGCGAGGCCTGGTCGTAATCCGGGACTCCTTTGAGGTAGGGTCGGGGAAAGCCCCACACGTACTCGGCGCTCTCCGTATGGCCGCCCGAGGAGGAGTGAAAGAAGGCCCCGATGAGTCGCCCGCCGTAGGTGAGTACTTCGCCGGCGGTCGCGCGGACGGCCTCGGTGGCCGGGGGCTTTTCCGCCTCGACTCCGCCGTAGACCTGGCAAGCCACCGTCGGAACCAGGTCGTAGCCCAAGGCGGCGTAGGCCCCCGAGGCTCGGGTGTAAAGAGCGAAGGTCCTGGCGGCCACGGCTTGAGCTTTCAGCGCCTCGAGCGGGAACGTCGACGGCATCTCCCGGGGGACCACGCCGAGCAGATAGTCCTCGAGGGGCAGGACGTTGACCACGGTGACAAGTCCGTCGCGGGCGAAGACCTCCAGCCGGCCCCGGTAAGGATGCCCCTCGACGGTCACCCATCCCGGCGCGTTGGGTCCGTCGGCGGCCGCATCCGGGCCGGCCGGGTCCGTTCCGACCGCTTGCACGACGATGGGGCCGGTGAAGGCGCCCAAGCCGGCTACGGCCAGGACCTGCCCGCCGGGGCTGGAGACCACCGTCTCCCCGTTAAGACGGCCCAGCGCCAGGCCGTCGGGACCGCTCACCAGGGCCTCGCCCTGGGCGCCCACTGAGGTTTTACCCGCCGCCCGGATAAGCCCCACCCGGACCTCCGGGTCGGCCGCGGCTCCTACGTCTCGGGGGGCTCCGACCTCCGCGGTCGTGAGGACCGCGAGGACGACCGTGAGAATGAGAGCCCCGACGCTGAGGCCGCGTCGGGGAAGACGACGACGGTATTCAACCACGCTCCGGCTGCCGCCCCCTTCCGCGGCGAGCCCCTTTCTCCGTCCCGGGCGGCTTTCCCTCCCTCGCCTTCACCCTCCCCCGACTCCGGACGGGCGGCCGCCGCCGGCGCAGGACCGGCGCCGCCCGAGCGCAGACGGGCTACCTTCCGCTCTCACCATCGCTCCCCTGGCCCTCCCCGTCGTCCCCGGACTCCCGGTCGGTCGTCCCTTGACCGTGCCTCCCGCGGTCGTCCGGCCCGCTCGGCACACCCGACGAAGGCTCCTCCCGGGCGGGAGACCCCCCGCCGGAACCCGGCGAGGGGTTAAGGTCGTCGCCCCCGCCGGAGGAGCCGGCCCCGCCGTAGCCGGACGGGGCGGGCCCGGCCTTGTCCTTGCCGTCCTTATTGTCATTACCGTCCTTGTCGGATTTGTCCTTGGGCCCGGCGTTGCGCCCCCGGCCCCCTTGGCCCTCCCGACCGGTCTCCCCCGGCCTGGTCCCGCCGCCGACCTGCAGGCCGCCTCCGTCGCCGGCCCCGCTACGGTCGCCGGCGTCTTCTCCGGCCGGCTCAAGGCCGTTGCGCTTACTGAACTTCTTCGCCAGCTTGGACATCTCCCGGAGGTTGTGCGCCTCCTTGAGCACCTCGGCCGGCCTGCCCCCGGCCCTAACGATGGCCTGCCCGACACCCTGGGCGATGTCCTTGGGCCCGATAGCGAGCCCTTCTTCCTGGGCGGTAAGAAGCACGGCGTACTGCCCGACGGAAAGGCCCAGAGTGGCGGCCTGGTCCCTAAGCTCGGCAGCGTCCGCCGTCACCGTTTCGACCGTAACGTCCGAGCCTTGCCCTCCGGGCCCCCCGGCCTTGAGCTTCCGCCCGAGCGCCTCCCGCGCCTTCTCGAGGCGCTTGCCGAGTCCGGGCGGCACAATCCCGGTCGAGCCCGCGGGAACAGCGGCCAGGACCACCTGGGCGGGACCCGGGTCCACGAAGCCCTCAGTCACTGCGGCCGAGCCGACGTCGGCCAAAAGCTCGTCGATGGGACGTCCCCGCCAGCTGAGCCGGGCCAGAAGCGCCGTCCCGTCGGCGTCGAGGCCGCGGGCGGTCACGGCCCTCTCCCACCGGTTCACGCCGAATTCCAGGCTGGGATTGATATCGACGCTCACGAAGGCCACGGGGTTCCCGGAAGCCAGGACCCGGCCGACCACCAGGGGCGAGAGGACGACGAGGGCGATGAGGGCGGCCGCCGCCCAGGCGGCGGCCGGCCGGGGGCGGACCCTCGGTCGAGCCCGGACCGCCCGGCGGTGCAGGCTCACCTCCTGGCCCTCCCGGTCCCAGGGGGCGCACGGAACACGGAGGAAACGCCCGTCGGGCGTGAGGCCGATACCGTAAGGCCCGCTTATCTCCAGGAGGACGGCCCTGTCCTTCCCGTCTCCCGGGTTCCCCGTTGTCCGCGTCATTTCAGGTACGCCTCCAGGTAAGGCAGACCCTCCGTCAGGATGAGGGCGACGGCGATTATGTACTTACGCTGCCGCTCCAACGTCTTGCGCGACAGACCGGCCAGCCCGACAAGCTCCTTGAGCGGCAACTCGCCGCGCCGCCGCAGACTCTCCACCAGCTCCGGCCGCGCCGCCAGGGCCCTGGCCGCCTCAATGGCCCTGCGCCGGGCGTCCTCGTGCCGCGGCGAGAGCCGGACCAGCTCCTCCAGCGAAATCCCGTAGGCCGCCAGCAGCTCCCTGTAGCGGAGAACCTCTTCCCGGCGTTCGGCCTCGTCCTCGCGCTCGCGGTGGACCCATTCCGCCGCCAGCACTTCAGCCGGCGGCGGCCCGGACTCTCCTCCCGCCTCGCCGGCGAGGGTCCCGTCCAAGCCGCCCGCGTCCGACAAGGCGGAAAGAGGCACCTCGCGGCGCCCGGCACGGCCCCGGCGGTAATGGTCGATGAGCCTCCGGCGGATGACCTCCTCAGCAAAGCCGAGAAACCCGCCGCCTCGGCCGGGGTCGTAGCGGTCGATGGCTTCGTTGAACGCCAGGAGGGCCACGGTGGACTCGTCGTCCTCGCCCAGCCGCACGTAGCCGCCGGTGACACGCGAAGCCACCTTCAGCGCGAATGGCGCGTACCGGTCGATCAGCTCTTCCCGGGCCGCCTTATCGCCGCGTCTGGCCCGGCTGAGAAGACCGTCCCGACCGTCGAGGCGGCTGTCCACGGAACCCGTCGGCGACGGACCCCGAGCGGCCGCGCCCCCAGGCCTTGAGCCTCCCCGGCTCGGGTTCAAGTGAAGCCACCCCGTTCACTCACAGACTTTCGCCTCGCCCGCAAGTAATCTGGGGGTTAAAACGCCGTCCGACGCCGGACTGAAAGGCCGCGGGCGGCTCCGGCGCCGGAAGCGGGGTCTCAGAGTCGGCGGAAAAGGCCCAGGATAAGACTAAGGGCCAGGCTCAGGAGAAGCATCGTGGCCAGAGGGAAGTAGAAAGTCACGTTGCCGCGCCGGATGACGATGTCCCCCGGAAGACGGCCGAGGCCGAACCTGCCGCCGATCCAAAGGCCCAGGCCGACCAGGGCCAGAATCACCCCCGCCGCCACGAGCAGACGGCCCAGGCCTTCAAGACCCCCGCCGCCCATATCTTTCCACCTCGCTCCACAAACACCCGCAGTAGGGCTGACGGTAAAGGCCCATCTCCCGCGAGACGGCGACCCCTTCCCGCCAACCCGGGCGGAAATCCCGGTAGAGAAAAGACACCTTACCCCCGGTCTCGGCCGCAGCCTTCTCTCCGGCCCGCCGGACCTCGTCGTGCAGCTGGTAAGGGCTCACCAGTAACGTGGTCGTGAAAGTGTCCAGGCCGCGCCGCGCCGCCTCCCGCGCCGCCTCGCACAGGCGGAGCTCGTAGCAGGCCGGGCAACGCCTTTCCCTGTCGGCGAAGACCCCCAGCGTCCGCCGAAGGTGCTCCTCCGGATGATACCCCTCCGCAACGACAAGCGGCAATCCGGCCCTGGCGCCGTAGTCTTTCAAGGTTTCCAAACGGTGCTGGTACTCCCGGAAAGGCTGAATGTTCGGGTTGTAGAAGAACCCGAGCGGCCGCCAGCCTTCCGCCGCCAAAGCCCGGTGCGGGTAGACGGCGCAGGGCCCGCAGCAAATGTGCAGCAGGCAGGTCCTGCCGCCCTCCCCGCCTTTGCCTTCACCGCTCATCGGCGCCTCACCCGCCCCCCGGCTGGTCCCAAAGCCCGGGCTGGACGGCGGCCGCGCGCTCCGCCGTCGGCGGCGGCCGTCGTCCGATATGACGGTAAGCCGCGTCGGTCAGGACCCGCCCGCGCGGGGTCCGCTTGATGAAACCCAGCTGCAGCAGATAGGGCTCGTAGACGTCCTCTATAGTCACTGTTTCCTCGCTGATGGCCGCGGCGATAGTATCCAAACCGACCGGCCCCCCGGCGAACTTGTCGGCTATGGTCTCGATCATCCTGCGGTCGGTCTGGTCGAGACCGAGTTCGTCCACTTCCAAAAGCCGAAGGCCTTCCCGGGCGGCATCGGCCGTGATGGCCTTGTAGCCTTTCACTTGAGCGAAGTCCCGCACGCGCCGAAGTAGACGGTTGGCCACCCGGGGCGTCCCGCGTGAGCGCCGGGCGATTTCGGCGGCCCCGGCCGGATCCAGCTCGATTCCGAGAATCCCCGCCGACCGGGTGATAATCCGAACCAGGTCCGGCTCGGAATAAAAGTCCAGACGGCACACGTCGCCGAAGCGGTCCCGCATCGGTGAAGTAATCTGCCCGGCCCGGGTGGTAGCCCCGATGAGAGTAAAACGCGGAAGGTCGAGCCGGATAGACCTGGCACTCGGTCCGCGCCCGATCACTATGTCGAGGGCGAATTCCTCCATGGCCGGGTAGAGTATCTCCTCCACCGTACGGCCGAGACGATGAATCTCGTCGATGAACAGGACGTCGCGCTCGGCGAGATTGGTAAGAATGGCCGCCAGGTCGCCCGGTCGCTCGATGGCGGGCCCTGAGGTGACCCGGATGCCCACCTTCATCTCGTTGGCGATGACGTAGGCGAGAGTAGTCTTGCCGAGTCCCGGCGGTCCGTAGAGCAGGATATGGTCAAGAGGCTCCCGCCGCTCGAGGGCGGCGGCGATAAAGATGCGCAGGCGCTCGACCACAGGGCCCTGGCCGACGTAATCCGCGAAGGTCCGGGGGCGAAGGGAAGGCTCCAGCCCGCCTTCATCGGGGGAGGCCTGCGGGGACACCACCCGCCGTACTTCACCGGGGCGACCGGCCCCAATCTCGACCTCAACCTCCGCAGCGGCCGGTTCCACCCGGCTCCTGGCCCTGGCCATCGTTGGGGCACCTCCGTCATCGTCCGGGCGTTACGGGCATCTCAGAGGCTCTTCAGAGCCGACTTGACGAGTTGGGCCGCTTCCGCGGCGCCGCCGAGCTCCCGCCTCGCCCGCTCCACGGCCTGGGCTGCCTCGACCCTTCCGTAGCCGAGGGCCGTGAGAGCCTCAACGGCCTCCTCGCTCGCATCCCGGGGCTCGGAAACCGCCGCGAAATCAGCGGGGCCAAATCGCTCCCGTCCCGGGGCGAGTCTGTCCTTCAGTTCAACGACCAGGCGCTGCGAGAGTTTTCGCCCGACTCCCGGCAGCCGGCCCAGACCTTCCGTGTCGCCGAACACCACCAGCTCCAGGAAACGTTTCGGGCGGCAGGCGCCGAGGATGCCCATGGCCACTTTCGGCCCCACCCCCGAAACGCTCGTAAGGAGGTCGAACAGCTCGGCCTCTTCCGAGGTCGCGAAACCGAACAAAGACAAAGCGTCTTCCCGGACGACCAGCCGCGTGTGGAGGGTGACCTCCCGCCCGATTTCCGGCAGGGGCGCCGCCGGCGGCTCTGGAATGCGGACCTCCAGGCCCACGCCCCCGAGGTCGAGCACGACGAAGCCTTTACCCCGTTCCGCCAGCCGTCCGCGGACGAAACGGATCACGCGCGGCCACCGGCCTTCGCCGCAGCCTCGGCGAGCCGCTCCAGCCCCCGGCTGTTCGCGCAGCAGACGGCGACGGCCAGGGCGTCCGCGGCGTCATCGGGATGCGGGAGGGTTCCGAGCCCGAGCAGCAGTTTCAGCGCGCCCTGCACCTGAGCCTTGTCGGCGCCGCCGTAGCCCGTCACAGCCTGCTTGACCTGCGGCGGAGTATACTCGGCGACGGCCAGGCCGGCCTCGGCCGCAGCCAGAAGGACGACCCCCCGCGCCTGGCCTACGGCCAGCGCCGTCCGCACGTTGCGGTTGAAGAACAGCTGCTCGACGGCCAGAACGTCGGGACGGTGGACCCGGATGAGCTGGCCCAGCTGGCGGTGGATAATGAGCAGTCGTTCGGGAAGGGGGATGTCCTTGGGGGTGCCGACCACCCCGAAATCCAGAGCCTCAAGCCGTCCGGACCGTTCGCGGACGAGACCGTACCCGGTGGAGGCCGTGCCGGGGTCCACACCCAGGACCAACATAATCCTATCCCTCCCCTGGAGCCTACCGGACCCTAATTAGACGGGGGGAAGGGTTTCCCTTGGAGGGAGTGGCGGATGAGTGGAGCTCCAGCGGACGGCCGACCGTGCCCGCCCGGTCAGTCGCCGAGCCCTTCGAGATAGCGGACGACTTCCTGCTCCGAACCGAACAGCCGGCCCACGCGAAGCACCTCGGCCTCGGCCGCCGTCAAATCGGCTTCCCCATACTTGGTCGTTTCAACGGGGATGAGCCGCACCCCGTCGCCGGACCACCCCGCGTAGACGACGATTCTCCCCTGTTCGAGCTTCAACGTCCGCTTGGCGTGTTTGGGACACATGACGGCCGCCTCGGTCCGCCTGAGCTCGACCCGGTCCGGTCGGAAGCTGGTTATCTCCCAGTCACGCAGCTCGGTCGCCAGAGTCTGCCGGGTCAACCCGACCACGCCGGCCGCCGCCACCGTCGTATCCGTCACCCGACAGCCGCAGAGTTGGTAGTCCACCGTCCACACGAAGGTCGCACCGGCGGCGACACAACCTTCCTGCCCCGAGGTGGGCATGACTCCGTCCACGGCCGCGCCCCCGGGAGCGGGGCCCGCCGCGGTCCCGCCCGCCGACCTCTCGGGGCGTTGCGGCGGGGCCGCCCGTACGCCGAGAAGATGCCAGAGCGAGCCGGCCAGACCCGCTAAATCGGGAGGGCCGGCCCCGCCGACGAGGTGCCCGACCCCGGCCAGGGCGACCACGGTCAGGCCTAAAAGACCAAGCCCGATTGCCAGCCGCCTGCGACCGGAAACCCGACGCCGACGTGGGTACTGCACGGAGGCCGCCTCCTGTCGCCCGGGAATCAGACAACAGTATGGCCGCCGTGGGCCCCCCTTAATCTAACTGCCGGTCGCGGGGCGGGCGCCCGATTTAAAGCCGGCTCCGGTGTCGGGCCGCGCGATTTCGACGCCCGTGCGCGATTTCAACGCCCGTGCGCGATTTGGACGCCCTGACTTGCGGGTCAGGATTGCAGGTTGGCGTAAACGTTCTGGACCTCTTCGTGTTCCTCGAGCGCCTCGATGAGCCCGAGGCATTTCTCGGCCTGGGCTCCTTCCAGCGGGACCGTGCTCGTCGGAACCATGGCGATTTCGGCCTCGGCCACGTTCAATCCCGCCTTCTTAACGGCTTCAAGGACCTTCTGGAAATCGGCGGGAGCGGTCAGTATTTCGAAGGAGTCCTCATCGGAACGGACATCTTCGGCCCCGGCGCCCAAAGCCAGCAGCATGAGGTCATCCTCCGAAATGGGATTGTCCTCCCGCGCGAGAAGGATGGTGCCTTTCTTCTTGAACATCCAGGCCACGCACCCGGTCTCGCCGAGGCTGCCGCCGTGACGCGAGAAGATGTACCGAATCTCCTGGGCGGTACGGTTACGGTTGTCCGTCATCAGCTGCACCAGAACGGCCACGCCGCCGGGCCCGTAACCCTCGTAGGTGACCTCTTCGAGCACGGCGCCTTCGTTGAGCTCCCCGGTCCCCTTCTTGATAGCCCGCTCGATGTTCTCCGACGGCATGTTTATGGAGCGGGCCTTGTCGATGGCCAGGCGCAGCCGGAAATTGCTCTCGGGGTCGCCGCCGCCCTCTTTGGCCGCGGAGATGATTTCCCGCGTGACCTTCGTGTACATGGCACCTTTCTTGGCGTCGACAGCCGCTTTGCGCCGCTTGATGTTGGCCCACTTGGAGTGCCCCGACATGTTCCCCACTCCTAGTCTACTTAATCAGTCATCAGTCAAGGTCCGCCCTCACGCCGACCCCGACGGCGACCGCCGGCCGCCCCTCGTCGCGCGGGCCTCCCACCCATCCCGGTATCGCTCGGCCCTACGGCCTTGAACCAGGGAAATCCTAGCACCATCACCCCCGGCCACGCAAGGCGCCGTCGCTTTGACGCCCGGGTCGGGGGGCGGTAGAATGGGGACGCGTTCCGGGGGGAGCCGCCTATGGCCCGTAAAGCTTCCGCGAACCGGCCCGGGGACAAGGCCGGCGCCAGAGAAGACGTATGCGAGGTGACCCACCGCAACTCGGAAGCGGTCGCCGCCGTCCGGGCCGTGATGCTGGCCGAACCCGTCGTGACGGCTCTGGCCGATACGTTCAGCGCCCTCGGCGACCCGACCCGGGTCAGGATTATCCACGCCCTCTCCCGGCGCGAACTCTGCGTTTGTGATCTCGCGTCGCTGCTGGAGATGACGCCTTCGGCGGTCTCGCACCAGCTCCGGTTCCTTCGCCACCTGCGGTTGGTGAAATACAGGAAAGAAGGTCGCACCGTCCGCTATTCATTGGATGACCAGCATGTGGTCGACATCTTCGAGCGCGGACTCGATCACGTCCGACACAGTGAGCCGCCGCCGGGCTAGGCCGGGGCCACGGGGGCGTGCATCCGGTCGCACTCGCGGCCCGGGCCGCGGCCGCCGTCCTCCGCTCTGCTCCCTAGCAACCGAAGCCCGTTGGCGATGACAAGAACCGTGTTACCCGTATCGGCGAGAACCGCCAGCCACAGGGGTAGTAAGCCCGCGGCCGCGAGGACTAGAGCGGCCGCTTTGATAGCCAAAGCCAGGGCGATGTTCTGCCGGATGACCGCCGCGGCGCGCCGGCCCAGCCGGACCGTGTACGCCACTCGGCCCAGGTCGTCACTGAGAAGAGCTATATCGGCGGCCTCCACGGCCTGGTCGCTCCCCGCCGCTCCCATCGCCACGCCGACGTCGGCCGCGGCCAGCGCCGGAGCGTCATTGATACCGTCCCCGACCATGGCCAGGGTCACGGGCGCGCGTCGCCCGCCCGCCCCGCCCGCCGCACCGGCCAGCTCCCGCACGGCGGCCGCCTTGCCGGCCGGCAGCAACCGGGCCCTGAAACCGTCAAGACCCAGGGCCGCCGCGGCTCTCCCGGCAGCGGCCGGGTTATCGCCGGTCAGAAGATAAACCCTTTCTACGCCGGCCCGTCTGAGTTCGGCTACCGCGGCCGGCGCCTCCGGTCGGAGAATGTCACTAACCGCGATGAGTCCGAGAACCCGGTCGGTCGCCCCCAGATACACGACCGTCTTCCCTTCGGCCTCCAGGCGCGCGCCCCGCTCGGCCAGCTCGCCCAGGCGCACGCCCAGCTCTTCCGTGAAGAGAGTCTCGCTGCCCAGGTAAAGAGGGCGGCCGGCTACTGTCGCCCTGGCCCCACGGCCGGCCAGCGTCTCGTGAGCGGATGAGACCGCGATTTCCGGGGCGGACCCCAGGCTCGACGCCTTCCTGCGGATAGCCTCGGCCACGGGGTGGTCGGATCGGAGCTCGACCGCGGCCGCAAGAGCGATGAGCGCCGAGACCTCGTCCGCTGCACCGTCCCCCAGGACCGACCGGGCGTCTGGAGCGACGACGACCTCCTCCACCTCCGGGCGCCCGACGGTGAGAGTTCCCGTCTTGTCGAAGGCCACGGCGCGGACCCGGCCGATAGCCTCCAAAGCCGCCCCGCTCTTGATGAGAACGCCGCGCCGGGCGGCATTGCCGACCGCGGCGACCACGGCGACCGGGGTGGAAAGGACGAGCGCGCACGGGCAGGCCACCAGAAGGAGAGCAAGGGAGCGGTAAAGGTAGGGTGCGAAAGGCCGTCCCAAGACCATTGGAACGACCAGGCCCAGAGCCGCGGCCAGACCGGCGACGGTGGGTGTGTAGGAGGCCGCGAAGCGGTCTATGACTTTCTGTCGCCGGGCCTTACTCCGCCGGGCCGCCTCCACCAACCGGAGCGTTTGCGCCAGGGTGGATTCTTCAGCCCGGCGGCCGGCCAGTACTTCGAGAGTCCCCGACCCGTTGACGCTCCCGGCGAAAACCCCGTCCCCCCGGTTCTTGGGAACGGGTACGGGCTCACCGGTCAGGGCGGCCTCGTCGCAGAAGGAACTTCCGGACACGACCGTGCCGTCTACAGGACACCTCTCGCCCGGACGGACGATGACTAGGTCGCCCACCGCGACTTCGGCACAGGGGATCTCTCTCTCCACCCCGTCCTTTCGGACCAGGGCGGTGCGGGGAACAAGGTCCAGGAGCGAGCCGACCGCCCGCCGGGTTCGGAGCGTAGCCAGAGTTTCCAAGGCTTCGCCGACGGAGAAGAGCAGAAGGACGAGAGCCGCCTCGGGCGCGTCTCCGATAACGAAGGCCCCTGCGGCGGCCGCGATGACGAGGACCTCAAAGTCCACTCTGCCCGCGGCCACCGCGTGTAACGCCTCACCTGCCGCCAGCCAGCCCCCGAAGACGGCCGACAGCACGAACGCGCCCAGGGCCAGGGCCGCCGCGCCGGGTCGGGGCCCACCGCCCGAAACCGGCGCGGCGATCCAGCGAAGGACTAAGCCCGTCACCCAAAACAGGCCTGACGCCGCAACCAGGCCGAGGCGCAACCGTAGACCTGCCGCACCGTCGGCGTGGTCGGCATGGTCGGCCTCGTCGGTGTGGCCGGCCTCGCCGGCGTTGTCGGCCGCGGCGCCGCCTTCCGCCTTCAGGTCCCCGCCCGCGCGCGGGCCGCCCGGAACACAATTGAGGCACCCGTCGCTCCGCCGCAGCCGCGATTGAATGTGTGAGCAATCATTCATGTATTCAGTTTAACAGCGGGCGGCTTGACGGGCAAGAGGCCGAAACGACGGCCCTAAAAGACCGCGAGGTACTGGTCCAGCTCCCATTGGTGCACCTCGGTCCGGTAGACCTCGGCCTCGATGCGCTTGGCGTTGACGAAGTACTCGAAGATGTGCTGGCCGAGAGCCTCGCGGATAACCTCGTCCTTCTCCAGCTCGTCCAGGGCTTCCTCAAGAGTCGCCGGCAGGCTGGCGATGCCAAGCTCGCGGCGCTCCCGGTCGGTCATCTCGTAAACGTTCCGGCTAACGGGGGGCGGCGGCTCAAGGTCTCTCTTGATGCCGTCCAGACCCGCCGCCAGCATCACGGCCAGGGCCAGGTACGGGTTGGCCGACGGGTCGGGGCTGCGGAGCTCGCAACGGGTGGATAGGCCGCGTCTGGCCGGAACCCGGATAAGGGGACTGCGGTTCCGCATCGACCAGGCCACGTTCACCGGGGCCTCGTAACCCGGAACGAGGCGCTTATAAGAATTAACCAGGGGATTAGTGATGGCCGTGAAGCCCCGGGCGTGTTCGAGCAGTCCCGCGATGTAATTGAGAAAGATGTGGCTGAGGCCGTCAGGAGCCTCCGGGTCGTAAAAGGCGTTCTTGTCGCCGACGAAGAGCGACTGGTGGGTGTGCATGCCCGATCCGGCGATGCCGTGGACCGGTTTGGGCATAAACGTGGCGTGCAGGCCGTGCTGTTTAGCAATGGTGCGGACGACGACCTTGAAGGTGAGGATATTGTCGGCCGTAGTCAGGGCGTCGGCGTAACGGAAGTCGATTTCGTGTTGAGCCGGCGCCACCTCGTGGTGCGAGGCCTCGATTTCAAAGCCCATCTCTTCCAGAGCGATGACCATATCCTGCCGAGCCGTCTCGCCCAGGTCGACGGGGGCAAGATCGAAGTAGCCGCCCTGGTCGTGCGTCTTGGTCGTGGGACGACCGTCGGCGTCGAGATGGAAAAGGAAGAACTCCGCCTCGGGCCCGGCGTACATCGTGTAGCCCATAGCCTGCGCCCGCTCGATGACTCGCTTGAGGGCCGTGCGCGGACAGCCGGCGAAGGGTGTACCGTCGGGGTTGAGCACATCACAGATGAGACGGGCCGTCGTGGCCTCCTCACTGGATTTCCAGGGGAAAAGGGTGAAGGTACTCGGGTCGGCTCGAAGAAGCATGTCGGATTCTTCGATTCGGACGAAGCCGTGGATGGAAGAGCCGTCGAACAACAGCTGGCCCTCAAGAGCCTTTTCGACCTGATCCACGGGGATGGCGACGTTCTTGGTTATGCCCAGAATATCGGAGAACTGCAGACGGACGAACCGCACCTTGAGCTCTTCGCACAGCCGAAGAACGTCCTCGGCGGTTCGGGCGGTATTGGGTGGCAAGCTTTTCTCCTCCGCTTCTTCCGGCCTTTTCTTCGTCTTTTCTTCGTTGAGTCCGGCCTTCACTCAGCCGGCGTTTCCTCTCCTCAGCGGCCGCCCCGGTCTTCGCCGCCCCGGGTCCCGGCCCCGCTCCGGCGGGGGCGGTCCGAAGCCGCCTCGCGAACCTCGCGACGACTCGAGGGGGAAGCCGCCGAAGGCGCTTGACGGCTCTGAGCGGAGGTCCCACCGACCGGCCGCGGTAGACGGAGCCAGCTGGCTGGAGCCGCCGGCCACCCGCCCGCGACGCGGCTCCGCTCCAAACGGCTGGCCTCGCTGGGGTAAAGGCGGTTCAAGGCGACCGACGGTCCGTGACCCAGCAGCCTGGCGCTGGCGTCCTCGAACACGCCGAGGTCCCGCCCCTCCAGGCGGCCGGGGCTCGAATGGCCGGCCTCGCCCCCGCCGTGCTCGGGCTTCGCTTCAAGGGGCCGACCCTCCCTGGCCAAAGCCGCAATAGCCCTGAGCTCCAGTCCTTGTTCTCTAAGCTGCTTTATCTCTCCTAAACGCCTAAGGTCGGCGGGCGAGTACAGACGCCGGTTCCCCGGGGTGCGGGCCGGAGTCAAAAGACCCGCGGCCTCGTAGTACCTTATCTGCCGGCGGGTAAGACCGGTTATCCGCTCGGCCACGGAAATCGCGTAAACCGGGGCGTCATCGGGAATCTGAGCCAGGGCCGTTCACCTCCGTCATCGCTCCGCCTCGGCTGGTCCCGCCGTTCCCCATCACTACCACTACGTGTCTCACTATACGTGTGTCCGCGGGCGGGGGTCAACGGTTCTTGTGAGGAACGTGGAATGAGATGTGACACAAACCGACCGCCCCACCGCCCGGCCGCTCACCCCCGCCCTCGGGCCGTCGTAGGATGGAGAGCCGCCAAGAGGCGGGGAAAGACCGGGAAGAGAGGGGTTCGGTTTGGTGCCGGAAGACGCAGAGCGACAGACCGGGAAAGAACAGCAAACGCGAAAGGAAGGGCAAACACGAACGGATGACGGCCCCGCCGCCAGCGAGGCGGAGAAGTCCGCTCCGGTCGGGGGACACGTCCGGAAAGTCTTCCCCGGAGGGAACACGGCCTACGGCTTTTTCTCTTTCTACGATTACATAGCTCCGCCCGACGCCAACAAGATTTTTGTCATCAAAGGAGGCCCCGGCGTCGGCAAATCAACCTTCATGCGCAAGATAGCCGAGGCCGTCCGGTCCCGCGGCTACGACGTCGAGCTTCACTGCTGTTCGTCGGACAACGGGTCGCTCGACGGGGTCTACATCCCGGCTTTGGACGTAGCCCTCATCGACGGGACGGCCCCGCACGTGGTGGACCCCAAGAACCCGGGGGCCGTTGATGAAATCATTCACCTGGGCGACTACTGGGACGAGGCCCGAATGCGCCGGAACCGGACGGAGATTCTGACCCTCAACCGCGAAGTCGGTCGGCTGTTCCGCCGGGCCTACGCCTACCTGGCCGCGGCGCTCATCTTCTTGAACGAGGTCGAAAGTTACTATCAGGATACCGGGGCCCTTGACCGCGGCGGTCTTCACCGCGTGGCCATGGACCTTATCGAGGAGATTTTCGCCGGGACCACACCGCAGCGCCGCACCCCGAAGGACCGCCACCTTTTCGCCACGGCCATCACCCCCGACGGCCCGGTCAATCACCTCGAAACCGTCGTAGGGCATCTGCGGCGGCGTTACATCATCACCGGCGACGACGGGACCGAGAAGAACACGGTCATCAGCCGAGTCCTGGACGCCGCCCTCATGCGCGGCTTCGACGTCGAGGTTTACCATTGCGCTCTGGACCCCAAGAAGGTGGACCATCTGGTCATCCCGGCCCTGGGCGTGGCGGTCGTCAACGAGGTCGAACCTCACTTCTACCCGCCCAAAGACGGCGACCGGCTCATCGACACCATGCAGTACGTCGATACGGGGATTCAGGAGGCCTTCCTCGGGGAGAGGACCCGCGCCCGCGAGATGTACCGTGAAGCTTTCAGCCAGGCCGTCTGGTTCATCGCCAAAGCCAAGAAGACCCACGACGAGATGGAGAAGTACTACGTTCCGAACATGGACTTCTCGAGAATCGAGGCCAGGCGGCTCGAAGTCCAGGCCCGCATCCTTGAACTGGCCGAGGAACGGCGGGGGACGTAGACAAAGCCGGGCGGCGCGGAATGGCGTGGAACGGCGTGGAACGGCGAAGGATTCCGGAGACCGGGGCGACCAATAACACCGGAACCGGTGGGAGGGCGACATGGCGGAGCCGGAGCTGGGGACGGAGCCGGAGCTGGGGACGGAGTCAGGCCTGGTCAAAGCCATAGCCGCCGGAGACCCCGAGGCGGCCCGCCACCTGTGCGAAGACTACCTGCCGCGGCTGCACACCTACATCCTCCAGCGTTCCGGACTGGACAGCGAAGCCGCCGCCGAAGCCGCCCAGGAGACCATATTGGCCGCCCTGCGCTCCGCCCAGTTCTTCCGCGGTGAGAGCGGTCTTTACACCTGGCTCTGCTCTATCGCCCGCCGCAAAGTGGCGGACTACTACCGCAGCCGGAAACGACAGCCGCTGAGTCTGGACGACCTTGTGGCGGGAGGCTTGGTCATGGCGGCCAGCGAACCTCTCCCCGACGAGGTCGCCGAGCGCGAGGAGACGGCGGCGGCCGTCCACCTCGCGCTCTGGACTCTACCGGCCGACCAGAGGGAAGTCATTCTCAAGAAGTACCTCGAGGACATGCCCGTAGCCCGGATAGCCGCCGAGCTCGGGCGTACGGAAAAATCGGTGGAGTCGCTGCTTTCGCGGGGCCGGGCCAATCTGCGGAAACGGCTGGCGCGACTGGCTCAGCGGGAGGGGAAGCGTAATGGCCGTCCCGGATGATACGGTCACCGTCGACCGGTACTTGGATAGCAACCTAGTTCTCGTCCTCCGGGCTCGGGCCCGGCGGACGGCCGGGGCTACTCTGCCCGGTCGGGTCCTGGACGAGACCCTCGAGCGTTGCCTGGCCGCCGTGCGGCCGCGCGACCGCTGGCCCGAGAACACCCGCTTCTACGCGGCCCTCCGCCGCCGCCTCGCCGAGAACCCGCTCCGTTCTCTGGCGGCTGTCGGCGCGGTCACGGCCGCCGCCGTCTACCTGGGTTTCGGCGGAACAGCCGTCGGTTGGCTGGGAGCACTGTTGCGCGGAACGACCTGAACCATCCGGTCCGGACGCAACTCGTCCCGCGACCGGCAAGTCCCGTGGCGGCGAGTTGCGAAGGGAGGAAGGCACCCGTGGGAGCGGGACAGCAGGCTCAGCCTCGAAGCCGAGGTATCCGGGCGGCACTCACGGAAACCTGGGGCCTGGTCGGCGAGCTGACCCGGCGGCCGGTGGAGACCTACGAGAGGATATCCGCTCGCCCTTCCCTGCGGGCCGGGTTCACTCTCGTCGGCCTCATCGCGTTGGCCTTCGGCCTCGCCGGGGCCGTGCTGGCCGCGGCGGTTTCGGGTCCCGCGGAAGCGCTGAAGGTCTTCATCCTTTGGGCCGTCCTGGGCGTCTCCGGCGTATACCTCGCGGCCGGAGGCGTCATCTGGCTGACGGCCCGGATGCTGGGAAGCCGTGCACCGTTCCGGGCGGTGCTCGCGGCCTGGGCCGGGAGCTACGTTCCCACCGTGGTCTGGTACGCCGGGCTTTTCTTCGTCCATCTCCTTGTCGCTCGGCCCGGGCTTGCCGGGCCGGGAGCCGCGACGGGCGGACCCGGCGGTCCGCCCGTCGTGCTCCAAATCGTCTTCCTGGCCTTCAGCGTAGCCTGCCTGCTCTGGAAGGCCCTACTTCTTTACCTCACCCTCCGCGTGGTGGGAGGGCTCGATTTCAGGCGTATCGCCGCGGCGACGGCCCTTTTGGCTCCGGTCGCCCTCGGCTACTGGCTGCTCGGGCTTCACCTGGGCTGGTTCAAGGTGCCGGTCCTTTAAGGGGCTGGTCCTTCAAGAGACGAAACCAACAGACGAAACAACCGGGGCGCCCGCCCCGCCCGCCTGCGCCCCGGCGGGCGCAACCGGCGCCGACGGCCGGCTCGAGGCCGGCTAGCCGTTGCGCTTTAGTTTACCGGTCCGCATGGCGTACCGCTCGCCGAGGCCGAAGATGTAAAGACCCAGCGGGATGAGGACAATCCCGCAGCCCGCGAGGATACCGATATCCGGGAGAAGACGGCCGAGGCTCGCCCCGTCGAGTAGCGCGGAACGGATGGCTCGCAGGGCGTAAGTGCCGGGCGAGATGACCGAGAGCGGCCGCAACCAGGCGGGAAGGACGTCCACCGAATAATACGCGCCGGAAACCAGGAGAATGAAGGCTTCCATAATGTGCGTCGCCTGCGCCCCGCGCTCGGTGGAGAGAAGCGGGAAGATCGCCGCGACCAGTCCCAGACCCATGAAGGCGAAGCTCGAGACGACCAGGACGGCCAAAGCCCCCCCAAGGTCGGCGCCGCGCAGGCTTAGATGGAAGAACAGGGCCACGCCCGCCAGGATGACCGCCGAGCGGACCGTCCCGTAGATGACGGCGTAAAGACACATCCCGAACAAGTGAGTGATGCGGTGGATGGGGGCCATGAACGTGTACTCGATGGTCCCCTCCCACCTCTCCCACGCCATCGACTCCGATACGTCATGGAAGATGACCGAGAGGTACCCCCAGAGGATGGCGCCGACCACCAGGAAAAGAACCATCCGGCCCTTATCGCCGGGGACAGTGAGCGCAATGAGGGCTATGGTCAAAGTGTTGACGAAATTATAAAAGAGAAAGACGACCTCCCAGCCGAAATAGCGCTTGGTCAGATACCAGTTCCGCTCCACGAAACCCAAAGTCGCCTTTATCTCGGCCGCCATGGTCATCGGCCGCCGGGCCTCCCGGACCGCCGCGGGAACGTCCGACTCGGTCGCGCCCGCCCGCATCAATCCACCTCCACCTCCTCGTCGGCCGGCCAGTTCTTCCCCGTCACCTCGAGAAAGATATCTTCGAGAGTCACCTCGCGGTCCGGCGTAAGGTAGCCGAACCGGCGCTTGAGCTCCGCCGGCCGGCCGTGGGCCACGATGCGGCCTTCGTCGATGAAGGCCACGCGGTCGCACAAGCGGTCGGCCTCGGCCATGTCGTGGCTCGTGAGCACCACCGTGGTGTCATGGGTCTCCCGCATCTCCAGGACGAAATCCTGGACCTCCCGCTTGGAACGCGGGTCCAGCCCGGTCGTCGGTTCGTCCAGAAGCAAAACCACCGGGGAGGTGAAGAGCGCTCTCGCCACGGCGACCTTCTGCTGCTGACCCCGGGAGAGGTTCTCCAGCGAACCGTAGGCCTTCCAGCGGTCAAAACCGAGGCGTTCCAGAAT
>Ga0315298_1003242_pt1 | contig 26270 bp, 38 predicted proteins | sample WHS_1_MG_FD_203077 | JGI IMG/M metagenome (GOLD analysis project Ga0315298, IMG submission 203077) | Extremophilic microbial mat communities from Washburn Hot Springs, YNP, Wyoming, USA - WHS_1_MG | ecosystem: Environmental > Aquatic > Thermal springs > Hot (42-90C) | place: USA: Wyoming... | reverse complement strand
CTGAATAATATATGTTTTTCAATACATATATTTTATCCGCTGGTACTGTAATCACATTGTAAATTCCTGCATTAATAACATTCACTGTTATAATCATGCCTGCACCTCCTTGAAAGTTAATGTAATATTAGTAGCACAAGTATCTGAACCACCAACAATATATAATTTAACTGTTCCAACAAATAGCACTGCACCTTGATGTAAACCACGAACTACATTTGATTGTGTATCTATAACACAACGCTCTTCTTCAACGCCTGATTTAACAACATCGTATAATTTCAATGTCAGTTTATTCCCTTCATCATCTGTTCCTTGTGCAACTACTGATACCAACCTGTATATTTTATCTGTTGGCACTGTGCAAATGGTAAACGGACCTGCTCCTGTAAATTCATTATAAATTGTGGGCATGTTGCCCACCTCCTTTTATTTAATCCCTCGCGAACGCAAATTCGCCTCTGATGTCGTCTGGATGGAACACATACCTGCACGGCATATTCGGTGGTAACTCTGGTATCGGGTCGAGTTTGCATACATTGACATAAAACTGGTATACAATTTTCATACCCTGTATGCCGTCGTTATACGCTTCTAACACTACTGGTGTGACGTCTTTAACTGTATGTATCCTCAATCTCTTATTATTAATCGGAGTGTCTTTAGCAGTGATATGCCCAATATACCTCTTGTCTGTTACTGCTGGGTCTGGATTAAATGCACTTTCCTGCAATCTGTTCAGATACCGTTCAGCAGGGCATTTTAGATATGTTAATACACCGACCGTATTAATGCCGACCAACATTTCATACAATGTGTGAACATCAGTAGGCATAAGACCTTCAGACTCGTCTGTAATCTCGTAGTCGTATGTCTGACCTGCAGTCAATGTAATTGCTTTTGTGTAATTGAGTGGATTAACAAACCGCACTCTGAAATATTTACCTGCATGAGTAGTCGGGAAACTATGACTAAACCACACATAATGCCCAGGCAGTAGAGTTGATGGTTGTTCTGGTAGTAATTTCAACATATTTATTCCTCCTTTTTATTGCGTTTTTTGGTTGATTTTGGTTGGTCGTCATCCTTTGAGGTAACATTCACTGTGGTTGTATCAGTCGGCACATATTCAACCACATATAAATCTTCTGCAATGCAAGTCACTGCAAGAACAGTATTTGATTTAGCAATTTCAGCTAATTGTTTGTTATTCACCTGCTTTTTCTCTTTTCTTGTCTGCATATTTATACACCTCTGGAACGAATATAAATAATAAAAATTAAAAATGTTTATTTAGTATCCTTCGACATCAATGGTGAATTTGTAACCGCTGAAATCACCAGACGTCACAGGCGACCATGCAGGTGAACCCTGCGAAAGGTCGAGTTGATACAATGTTATGTTGACTTTGTTTTTGACTGTGTTATCAAGTGCAAATTTCAATGCATACACACTGTTACCACTGTCGCCGAAATGAGGGTCGTCAACAATGACTGAATTTACCTGCTCAATCAATTGTAGGTCGTTGATAACCACACCGTATGTTCCGTCAGTCGGCCAAGTTGACGGGCCTGGAACAACAACTGTTACTCTCTTCTTAATCTGGTCTCCTTTAATTATCATGTTAACCACCGTTTATGTTTATGCTTCTGTCATCAGTTCTGTTGCTTTAACAACACGGAAACCAATTGGTGTCAGTGCGTCTGTTCCACTTGCTAGATATTTAACACGCACATAGAATTTGCTCTCTGGTGGAATAGACCACACATGCTGTAGAAGTGCTGTTGGAACATACTTCCTGTCAAACCGTGTATCATATTCAAGGTCACGGATGACATATGCATCTCCGTCCTTAACAAATCTTAGCTTCCGTGCAAGTGGAGTATCGACTGGATTTACAAATGCAAGGTAAATTTCCGCCTTATCTTCGTCCATTGTTCTTTGTGCCGACTCACTGCCAATGAAATTCTGCCATCCATTTGTGACTGTTTTCACAAATGGAGCACCACTATTTATATCGTCTTCATCAATGAACTTCAATGTAAGCTCATTACTCCTTGCTACTTCACCTTTGAAATCCTGCTTTGTTTTGACTTTCACTGCTCTTATCAGCTTGAATATTGCCTCTGCATTGTTAATTACATGCTGTTGCAGTATCGGATGCAGATGACCAAGTCGGTATGCCAACCAATTGTTAAATGCTTCCGCTTCATCTGGTTTCATTTCTGCAAGTCTATATGACCTGCCAGCAATCGCCTGTGTCTCTTCTGGATAGTGTCTTACTTCTATCATGTCATTCACCTCATTTACAGTTCAAAAACTCTCTTACTGATTGGTGGCACATATTCAGACTGTGCTCTAGATGATGCTGGTAATGTTGTTTTACCGCCGAACAATCCACCGCCACCGCCGGTTTTGCTCATCATTGGCTGTCTATGTGCCAATGTATCTCTCGCTTTCTCAAGCAATCCGAGCCCTTTCATACCTGCTGGCTTCATACTGATTATTTTATCCAGTATTCCGCCCTTTCCTACACCCTGCAAACTTTGTCCTACTTCATCCAGTATAGACATTTTTACACCTCAAAAATACCAATGACACACTAGTATATATACTTTTGTAAACAGTTAATGTTTATACACACTCAATACACCGCTACCACCACAATGAGGACATATTTGTTCTTCGAGTGAATTAGGTTTAATAGCATAACCACTACCTCCACAATAATTACACGGTATTGTTTCTGAGTTTTCGTCGAACAATGTATAGGATTTTGTTTGTGGTGTTACATTGTGTTTAATATCAACATCAATATCAAATCCGAGTGCTTGGAACAATGTAAATAACATTACAGAATAATAATGATAATCAATATTATAATCGTTTTGGATATTACGCCGTAATAATTTATACCCATCGACTGCTTTATAATATTCAACAATAATAAATCCCGACTTATTCAAATTCCTTCGTTCATCGTTTGTCAACTGACTAAGTAAGGTAGCAGACAAACAATTGGATTTGAATTTTGTTTTCTTTATATTACGCCTCATAACAAAATAATCAATCGGATATGAATGTAATTTATTAATATAATCGCTTAATTTAACATATTCGTTTGTTGCAAATTTGCGTTTAATAATATCATATAATACTTCATCCCACAATTTCGGTCTGTGAGTGCCTTTCAAACCAGCACCTTTAACAACAATACGGTTATTATCATCCAACAATATATAATTTTTGTTAGCCACAAACAATCCTGCTTCATATTTTTCCAATTCCAATTCAAAACCAATATAATCGCTAACTCTCTGGTTACCGTATAATAATTCCTTAAAACATTGGTTTATATACACAATCATAGTATCTGTTACAGTTTTTACATCCACAGTATCATTAGCAGTGAAATAAATACCGTCAGTATCTATTTCAATTACATTACAACCGCATTCAGTTAATTTTTTCTCTAACGACCTAATTAAATACCTGCCAACAGCAGTCACAATAATGGCAGATGCTTTATTAGCAAAATACGCTGAATTAGAGCCGAAATAACCGATAAAACAATTACGCATAACTTTCAATGCAGTTTGTATACTGTCATACTCTGGGTTTTTGGTTTGTTTATATAATTTTTTGTATTTATCTCGTTCAATACCCATATCAATTAATTGTTTAACCAACTCGCCTTGTGTATTTATATCCACACATATTTTACACACGCCTCCAACAATTTCGTCATATATATTATATTGTAATATACCGTTATCAAAACGAATGACATTGACATCATTAACATGTTGTGCATTATAATCCACGCCTTCAAATTGCACTTTTTCAGGCGATAAATTACAATTAACAACAATACTCGGATACATTTGTTTGAAATCCAATTTATACACTGGTTTAACATTGATAACATCGTTTGTTTTGATGTCAACAACAGCACCGCGAAAAGTTAGTGGTAAACCTCTTTGTGTATTATGTCCTTCTGTAACTATATTTAATTTTTTCAATATTCTCGCACACAAAATAGATGGAACAGTCGAAGCAAAAAAATCAAATAACAAATTCAGAGGTATTCCGACATATTCCGCTTGGTATTTTAAAACAGGGAAATAAATATCAAATAATTTTTCCGAAATTTCCAAATCGCTTTTATTATATATTTCCAACTCGTCTAAATCAACATTAGTTAAATTACTAAAATCAAACCGCATAACTGGTAACCCAAACCATTCAGCAACTGTTTTCATATCTCTCGATTTAATACCGAATAATGATTGGTCTGAAAACACCGCTTCTGCAATATCAAAAGCAGGTAAATCAGGTATTTTTTGTGTGCCTTCCATATACTCCTGTAACATAGCAATATCGTAATTAATAACATTATAACCTACAATCAAATTACCGTGTTGTTTAATTGTATTGTAAATTAATTTAGATGTTTGAACAGGATTGTGGTTTGTCAACCAAATTTGTATGGGTTTTTGTTTATACGGTTTTATTCCAACCAATATTTGTTTACTACCTGCTACATCAATCGCTTCTATATCCAACATAATCGGCTTAATAACAGACGGGAATTGACGATAAAAATCAGGCAAATCAATAGCGATACGAATAGGATATTGTATATGCGATTCGTATAATATATCAGCGAATTGCGGTAAATTATTTAATTGTGCCACATATTTAGTTGATGGAAATTCGCATTTAAGCAAATCCTGTATGGCATTGGTATTTAATACCTGTTTAAAACTACGCATTTTAACAGGCGTGATATTAATTGCATTATAAATTTGTAATGTGTCATTACCATCTGGCGATTGTGGATATTGTTTAACATAACAATACGGATAAAACGGCAATGGAATTTGTTGCCAATCAGTATCTGTTAATATTTCTAACTCCATTGTATTATCATTGTATTTATTTCGTACTGCCAACGGCACACTACAATTAATCATTATTTATCACCCCACAATTGAAGGATATTCTTGACACATATATACAACCTGCTTATTAAAATCAGGTATTAATTGATATATGGATATTTGAATATGATTTTTAACTCGTTTCCAACAAGCAATAACATATGTCACTCCGTCATGGTGATAATAATTATTAATATCCAACAATCCGTGCCTCTCTATATTCTGTTTTAATTGTTCGTATTTAGTAAGTGCAATAAATACAAATCCATTATCATATTCCATAATTACATCCCACATACCGAACATATCTCTTGTAAAATTACTATGTGGCACGCTGTAATGCCGTGCATTCGGTATTTCAAGTATTTGTTTAATCAATTCAACTGCTTTTAAATTGGCATATTGATTACTTACCATGTATCATCACCTTGTTTAGTGTTATTATCTAAATATTGTAATATCCATTTATCAATGATATTATTATCTTCTACATAATATTTTACAGCGCTGATATTAGTCGGGTCTTTATAATACCGTAATAAATTACTGGATTTTAAACCTGCAATGATTTTATTCGCTTGACTTGCTGTCAAACCGAGGTATTTGACACATAAAAATGTAATTTGCCATTCGTCATACGGTTGTTTGGGTATTAACAGATTTAACACATCACTTTCAACATTAGCCATGATTGCTTTGTATTTGCTAATTATAGCGAACCTAATTAATTGTTCTAATTGTGGGCTGACATCCACAACCACTTCACTTTCTGACACATCAAAACTCGTCATTAAATTATATCCGACTGCTAATTTATCAATATTATCTAACTCTGTATGAGGAATGTTTAATTTAGAACGCAACAATTTATACCGTTCGCTAAATACAATTTCACGAATACATAATGACTTGTAAAAATCGTTTATCATATGTCTAACTGTTTCTACTCTCGTTTTAATATTACTAACATCCTTAACTTGTTCTGTTGATTTCAAACATGCTTGAGTTATATTATGTATTTGAGTTATAGTCGGTGAAAATTTAACTAATAAAAACCTCCTTGCTAAACCAGCACCCAATTCGCACCTGCCTGGTTGTGTGCCGAACCACAAAGTCGCATTTGTTTTGTATGCTATTTTACCATTGCGTAAATTTTTACTCACTATACCTTTATCCAATGCAGTTAATAATATATTCAACAAATTAGCATTATAATCCAAATCCAAACCTCTACCTATCAAACTATCTGCTTCTTCACACCCAATTATACCTTTACTGTATTTATATAAATCTCCATACACTATTTCAAAATCTTTTTTTGTCTCATTTACAGTTCCTACCAAAGCAGCTTCTGTATATGTAGTGGCAGTTGTGCAAGGTATGTATGTGTTATTAACATATCCCAATTCCCACAAAAACTTACGCAAATACATACTTTTACCGAAGCCAGGTGGGGCGACAAACAAAATATGCAACCTCATATCGCGCCTTTCGCCACCGTGCATAAACAAATTTGGGTTTACAAAACCGCCAAATTCACCGTCTATTTGAACTGCGCAATCGTTCAAATACAAAGATAATATATGACATGCAATAGACGACACAAAATAAGGAGCGATAACATTGGCATATACAATGTTATCTGCTTCCAATTGCAAAATAATTTCGTCCAATATACTACCTTGTGGATGTTCCATACGCCAAACATCGTCTAACCACACTGTTCGACCTCCTTACCAATCAAATCCACTCGATTTAGCAGGTGGTTGGTATTGGTGTGTTGGTTGTTTCGGTTGTTGTAATTGCCGTTTACCGACAGGCGTTATCGGATTTGGTAATGTAAAATCATAAATAACACCTGTTTGGTAATCAGGAATTTTGCTACCAGCACATTCTGCTAAAAATTTCAATCCGTTATTTGATTGTTCAGAGTAGGTATATAACACAACATTACTATGACTTTCCAATTGGTCTAACCAGCGTGGTTGTTTTTTGCGTTCTAACACTTGTCCGTCTTTGATAACAGTGTCAATATATTCAATATATGTTGTATACATCACTCCTTTAGTTGCGTTATTATAACTGGCTTGATGTATATCTCTCAAATACATTTTCCTGAATTTCCATACACCCATATTAGCGACGCCTTGAAACGGGTCTAATCCGCACACAAACCTCATTTTCATTTCCAATATTTCACTCAATATTTGTAATCCATCGTGAACAACATAATCAAACTCGCCTGAATTAATTTGTTTTAGTGTTTGCAAAATGTTATCGTATACATTAGAGCAAGAGGTTGTATATTTTTCCAAATTATAATCCATTTTAGCAGTTGGTTCTATAACTTTTAATTTATCTGCATAATCCTGAAAAAAAGTAGAAATAATAGGGTTTGTTTGCATGTCGTAACTGAAAATCAACGCTTTTGCGTCTTCACTGATTATTTTACGCAATGCAAACATGGTTTTACCGCTGTTTTTATCGCCTGCAATGATTATGGCTTGTTTCACTACCATGTTTCCGCCTCCTGTTTATTCTCTGGTAATACAAATTTACCGTCTTTGCGTACCAAAACACCACTGCTGAACATACCGTAAACAATGCGTTTAACATCGTCTATATTCACTGAGTGTTGATTAGCAAATTGCACAAAACTCTCTTTATCGCCCTTGCCGTCCTTGATTAAATTAATCAATGCCTGTCTTAATTCGCTTTCAGTCATTTGGGTTATAGTATTTGGTTGTGTGGGTTGTGATGGTGCATTTTGCGGTGTATTAGACGATGTGGTAGTGATATTAGGCGTTGTTGTGGTTGTGGTCGTTGGTGCGGGTGGTGTTTGTGGTAATGGTGCTAGTTGTGGTGTTGTAACAGTCACAGGTGCAGGCTGTGGGGTTTGGATTGGTGTCTGTGGTGTATTGATATGTGTTTGTATTTGTTGTGCTGTTATCCTATCCAAATTAATACCAGAAATGACTATAGCATATGGTTTGGTTGTTTTACCACCACGGATAGTGCGTCCAGCACGGCAAATCAACAACAACCTGCTACCTATTAATGCCTTCAATTCAGCCAATTGTGCGTCTTGCGGTAATTTCCTGAATTTTTCACTATAATCTTCTGGCAATTGTTCAGGATGTAATGCGTATAATGTTGCAAACGAATTGATATTTATGTTCATGTTTTCCGCATTTGTATCTGTCAATAAAAGCCTGCAATTCAACTCACCAACTTCTGTTATGAGTGGTTTATCAGTACGATTTCCGTTGTCATCAAACTCTGCTCTGGTTGTGACTGCAACCACTTCACCGCCTAACAACACAAGTGCTGGTTCGTCTGGAATATTATTAAACACACTTGTTTTATAAAGGCGGTATAAAGTGTCGCTATCAACACCACCAATTTTTTCAACTTTAGTATTTGCGTCTGCTGTTATCCACATGAACCCTGTCCTTACATTTTCGTGTTTGACTATATTGCGTATTTTACAAATATCCAATGCATTTATATTGGCTGTTTGAGTTGACTGCAATTGCAACGACACAGGTCCTATTGATTTGAGAATGAAAACATGTCCTTCTGTATTTGTGTCTGACAATGCCTGTTCAATGTCTGTTGATTTCTTTTTATATTTACCGCAATAAATGGCGTCTATTTCAGGTATCGGTGTTTGTTTAGTTTCCATTTGCCGTAACAAATAAGTGACAGCAGCAGCCATAGTCAATACATGTCCTTGTTCAACGCACTTTTTAATTTCGTCGTCAATGTTTTTGCCCTGCTCAATACACAATTTTTTCAACAATTCATAATTTTCTTTCAAACTCATGTTCCTCACCTCTTAAACTGGCTATCATTATCTTTCGTCTGTTTTTTGGTTACTTCTCTAAAAATAACTGACCTGATAAAATCAGGCACAGTCATGTTGTTATATCTCGCTTCGTTCACAATCTCTGCATATATGTCGTCTGCAAAGTATAGTGTCACTGAAGGCATGGCACATCACCTCGCTTTTGGTTATTTATACGGTTGTTCATTTTTCCAACCTCCTATTGTTGTTATTGTTATGAATAACAACGGTATATATATAATTTATGGTTGTTACTTAATAACTAAACTATACCGTCCATATCCTTTATTCTGTCTAATTTTATCTAATAATTCATTAACAGATATATCGAGCACGGTATCTACTGGTCTCAACGTCTGACTATACACCATCAATACCTGATTATTATGTGGGTTATAATACGCAATTTCCTGATACGGTGGCATTAATTGTATTTTCATACAATCTTTCAATTCGTCAAACACTTTTGCAAATTGATTGTGCGTTAATTCAATAATATTATTTTTGTCGTCAAATGCGATAATACACAACACAGGATATGTTTTACTGAATGATTTAACTAATTTATGATGTTCACATCGTATATGTGTAGGATACACATACACCATCAACACATCTGCTGGTTCTGTATTCATATTCATGTGAATAACATTATAATATATAAAGTTTGTGTCAGACAAAAAAAGGGTAAATTATGTTGTGGTGGTATTGGTTAGTTTTAGTTTATGTTTTATAGCACCTATTATTTTTTCAACTAAAACATTACCGCCTATTATGGTAAACACAATAGGTGCATATTCGTTAGCTGTTGTCGGCGTATATCCAAATAAATACACTAAAACACCGATTATAGCGCCGATTACAACTGTTCTACCTGCCTTATAATAGTCAAAGTCTTCGCCTGTTTTCGCTGTCTCTTTGGCATATCCGACTAGTGCATACAATATACTTGCTATTATGCCTGTTCCGATGGTGTATATTATACTCATGTCCATTGTTTCACCGATAATACCAACAATTTGGTGATAGATAAATATTTGTATAACAAACCAGCCACTCCTACACAAACTATATATACTCCATCTGTATTACATTAATTGATGGCACAGACATATGTTATAGAAGATGACGAGAAAAGAGGAGTAGTCATCGGCAAATGTAAATTATGTCCGTATTCGTTGGAATTAAGTTATAGAGTGCGAAATAAAAAATTCGAAGATGCATATCAAGAGATGATACAAAAATTCAATATACACGCCAAAAACGACCATCAAGCAAATGAAGAAGGTGGTGATAAAGTGCCAAATAAAGAAGATAAAAAACCAGAAGATGTTGACCCAGAATATGAAGAAATCGATAATGAAGCGACATCAACACAAACACCAAAACAAAAAGACGAGTTTAATGAACGGATTATAACAGAGCGACCAAAAACACCGCAAGAGATGATGTTAGAAGAAATGGTGCAATTATTGAGCGATTTATTAAGCAAAGCACCAGGTGCGAGTAATGTTGCTTGGATAGTCGAACAATTCAAACGCAACCCGTTATACCAACAAGACGCACACGAATTGTTCAATTTAATACACAAACACGCACCGAAAATGTTGGATGAAGACGCAGAAAGCATTGTCAATGCAGTTATGGCTGTTAAACGACAATATATCAAAGACACATCATACAGACCGAGATTTGACACATATGACGAACCAAGACAAGACATGCGTTTTACTCAACCGCCAACACCATTCAGACAATCGTTAAACATACCTCGTCAACCAACACCGTTTAATCAACCAATACCACAAGGTCCTATTGATTACAATACTGTTATCCAATTAGTAACAGACATCCTGAATAAAGAGCGAGAAGAGATGAGGCGCGAAAGAGAAAAAGAGGAATTACAACGGAGATTTGAAGATTTACAACGCCAACAATTAGAAATGCAAAAAAACATGATGGAACAAATAACCAAAATGCAACAGAGTTTTCAACAGGAATTATTGCGATTACAAGCCGAAAAATCAAAAAATGTTGATGATGACACACGAAAAGAATTACAGGAATTAAGGCGTCAACAAATGGAACAATTACGCGAAACATACCAGCGTGAATTAGATAGAATGAACCAAATACTCAAAGACCAACAAGCACAATTAGAAGCATTAGTCGAGGAATTAAACGACGCATATAAAGAACGACAAACATCCGACTATAAAACAGACGATGCGAGGTTGTTATCTGACAGCATCAAAACAGCCGCTGAAACTGCTAAATCATTAGCAGAGGAAAATAAAAAGACGCGGTTGGAATTAGCAAAACTTGCTGGTAAAATGTTTATGCAAGGCATTGGCGGAGAAGAGGTTACAGAAGAAGAACTAACTGCCATGAGGCAAAAACAAAAATCAGTGAATATAAGCAATGAATTAGAAAATGTTTTAAATCAAATAACAGATAAAGAATAAACAGGTGGTAAATATGAGTGACACACAACAAATTAAAAATGCTGTTTTAATAGGTGCTTTGAAAGGCGGAACAGGCAAAACGCTATTTAGCATATTAACTGCATACGAACTACAACGCCGTGGATATAAAGTTGGATTGCTAGATGCTGACATTGATAGTGCTAATGTAGCAGAGATGTTAGGAATAGCCGACGAAAACATTGGATTGACTGCATTCAGCATAAAACCGATAGAACACGAAGGAGTGAAATTATTTTCGTTTTCAAACATATCTAAAAAACAACATGTATGTATGAAAGGCGAGGATTACACTCAAATATTGCGTGATGTTATCAATTCAGGCGAATGGGGCGAATTGGATTATTTAATTATAGACCTTCCAGCAGGAAGCAGTGATATATTCAGGAGTTGTGTTGCTGAATTAGCAGATAAATTATTGGGTTTTGTTATTATAGCACAACCAGCGGCTCAATCCGATTTCATACGATGTATAAGTGCAAATAAATATTTTGACATACCTATTATTGGTGCAGTTGAAAACATGGCAGGCGTTGAATGTTCCAAATGCAAAAAAATAACAAATATATTTGGGGACAGCATAGCGAACATAGCGAAAGAAATGCAAGTTGAATTAATCGGTCAAGAGCCGTTGAAAGTCAATATAATGAAAGCAGTTAAAGAACACACATTGGATAAATACACAGACGAAATAGTTGTAAAATTATGCAATAAAATTATAGCGACACAAAAACCGCCTCAAGAAAAAATCAGTGCATGGAAACGCTTAAAATCGAGCTTAAAATCAGTTGAAACAAGGTTAGTGAATGAACTAGTAAAATTCATAGCAGAATTTGTAATTACATCAAATAACAAAGTCAACATTAATGCGTTACAACAAAAATATGGCTTTACAAAAGGTCGTGTTGTTGAATTGTTAATTATCGGCACTGATTACGAAAGCGTATTATGGCGTTGTGCAATGCGTGTTAGAGACGGAGCAATAAGATTGGTTGAGCAACCCAAACAAATAGACGGTACTTTGGTAATACCAATTGACACATTAGCGAAAATATTATTAGGTAAAACAGACATGAAAACAGCGTGGTTGAACGGCGAAATCAGAGGTAGAGGCGACCAATTCACCAATACAATCCTGTTCTTTTACGAAGAATTGTGGAATAACATATCCAAACAATTGGATTTAGGTTATTTCGGTAAAAAACTATTGACACTATTAAGCGAAAGCAATCAAAACGCCAAAGACAAAGCGAAATTTTAAGGAGGCAATAATATGGGTGGATTATTAGGCATAAATACAGACGAATTGAGAACAAACATTGAAGAATTACGGTGTGTAATACAACAATTCAACGAAAAATTGAGCGAATTAAATCGCAATATAACAGAGTTGAACGATAATATCAAAATGTTAATCAAAACATTAAAATCGCAAACAAAATAATTATAGGAGGTATAAAGATGGTAGACAAAAAGAAAATATCAAAAAAAGAATTGTCAGATGTGATGAACAAAGCATTGGGCATACCGCCAGACAAATACATCAACTTTACAGCATTGAAAACAGACGAGTTGAAATTATTGGCAATTCGTATAAAAGAGTTGATAACCAAAGCGAATAAAAAACCGACATTAGGTGAAGCAGTCGAAACCAGTTTGGCAAAAGCGTTGGAAGAATACGACGGACCGATAGTCAGCATGTTAAAAGATATGGTTGGTTTTAGGGGTAAAAATGAGTAAAAATAAACCAACCACTTTTTTGCGTGTATATACTACTGATTACGAAATACTCAAAGCCATACAAAACGAGTTAAACAAATACAACCCACAAGCGAATTACACATTAAGCGACACTATAAACTATTTACTTATTATTTATAATTTAGCGATACATAAATATTTCGATAGTGAATTATTGGCAATACAATTATTTGCTGGCTTAAAATACGGTAAAACTAAATAAAATATTTACACATTTTTGATGTGGTAACCAGCATAACAACCGTATGCGTCGTATATTGTAAAGTCAAATTTTTTCATGTAATATCTCGCTACTGCTGGTATTGGTGTATCGTGAACTCCTTTCATGTATTGCACAAATTCATCATAACTACAACCAGCGAGTGCATAAACCCACCCTGTATCAAAATCCACCTGCAATATTAATTTTATATAATCCTCTAATTGCACTGGCTGTGCAACAGTCATATGCGACAATATATATGTTGTTTTGAAAAACCAATAATACAACGACTGAACATCCTGTGCTTTTTTGGCTTTTTTCAACCATGTATCAACAGTTCCTATATTCAAATCTGGACTGACTATTTGTGTTAACACAAACAGGTAAGGTATGTCTTGCTCATTATAATTACTCAATTTATCAGCAAATTCATATAATCTATCTAATACAATTTTTTCCTGACTTATAGTATACTTAGGCATATAAGTTACCAATAACCCAACCAACTTCCTGAATGTATCAGGATTTGGTTTTGCTATCACCAACGGCAATCTAGTTATTATCCATGTATCATTACCTAAATATTGCATACACACATTAACAAATTCAGACAATGTATTACTATCAATGTTGTATTTGGCAATAACACGATTAGCCAAAGTATACACATCGTATATTTCATCCATACCTTTTTCATCTGTCAACTGCTTAATTAATTCCTTATCACATAACAAACTATAATAAACAACAAATTGGCAAAATCCATCAATATTACCGCCGAATGTATTATAATAATGTTTTAATCGTGCGTCTTCCAACAGGGCTTTTTGAGGGTCTTTTTGGACTTCTTCAACACTCGGGATTTGTAGGAATTTCATATTGATACGCATTAATGAGTTGAGGTAACAAGCGACATAAACATACACAAAATCAATAGGTATATTTGTATTTTTTTCGTGTAACATAAAAGTCATAACAATATCGTCTAACCTTATTGGGCAATATTTGAACAACCGTTCGTGAACAGGAATGATGGTTTTCAAATATTGGTTAATTTTATCAATTCCCCACTGTTGTCTATAACTAATATAAACAGCCAAACTACCTAATTCATACATACCGTTATTAACCATAAGGTCTGTTAATTCAGGCAAATTATTTTGTAAAAATTCAGTGATACATTGTTTAACTCCTGTTTTTTGACCTGTAAATTCCTCTACATACATTGCGAGAGATGGTAGTGCAGACGCGGCTAAATAGTCAAAATCATATGCAAATACAGTTTCTATGTCAGTTGGATTTAATCCACTCACTACCACATCAACATTGAATTTTGTCGCTGTTGCATTGGGATATTTATCATATATTGTAGGCATAATAAACCATATGACAATGGAGTATATAAATTTTGTGAGTGGTAAAAACACAAACCATAAATCTTAAATACTCAAATGTCATTGGGTATAATATGACACTATATGCAAGCAGTGACAATGCATTATTAAAATTAGCACAATATTACGAATGGAAAGGTGACGGCACAATAAATAATCCAATAATCATCGACAAACCATCTGACACTATCATGTTTTCTAATACCACATTGTATGTATTAATTACTAACATGACATTTTTAGGAACTCACATAACATTAGAAAATACAGAACACATATGTATATATAATAATGTATTTTTAATGCCTGTTGACAGACCAATTTCATTAATAAATTGTAAAAATATCAGTATTGCATATAATACTTTACTTGCAAATTACAATGGCAATATTATTTCAATACACACATGTAAACACATTTATGTAACATCCAACCACATATTTGATATTTCAACAGGTGTGTTAGAATCTATAGATGCAATATATGTTATTGATACAATTTACGGATTTATTTACAACAATGTTATTATTATCCCACATGCACGCCATAGTGGAATACATACAACAGCAGTAACAGAAGCAACAAAACTAACATATATATCCATATTAAATAACACAGTAACTGGCAAACATGCTCACGGGATTATTTTAGCATCTGACAATAACGGCATCCTTGCAAATAACATAGTATATAAGAGCGCAATGCCGTTTTTAGTATCATATCCCTCATATGCAATGGTATATAATAATTACGATTTACTTAATAGGAACGAAACTGAATTAACACAACCAACAGCACGAGACAGATATATATTTGATAACATTGTGTGTTCGTTCAAAACATCCTGATAATGTTTGCTGACCTTACCATAACCTTTAAATATGTTGTATGCATTATCATGTAATATGCCCATTAATATCACTAACAATGACACATTATTACAAGAAGCCAAAAAACATAATTGGCGAGGAAATGGCACATTTAATAATCCAATTATCATCACTGATATTGAAGATGGCATATTTGTTAATCATACAACCCTACATGTAGTGATTGCAAACAACACATTTAACAGCAAACAACTACTAATAGACAATGCTCAAAACATATGTATTATGAATAATATATTCACTGGCACTTCACAAAATGCGAGAATAATAATATTGAACTCTAAAAATATAATTATTGCACATAACACACTACTTACCGATGTGAGTAATGTTCAGATATATATCAATAAATGTAAACACCTATACATGGTTTATAATTATGTGTTAGACACACAAATTAATAACACTATACGTTACTCTGACATAACAGATGGGTTTATTTGCAATAATGTTATTATCAGCACACAATCATACAAAATAATATTTGAATTTGTTCACACCATAAATCACATAATCATAATAAATAACACAATCTTAACAAACGACAACACAACATTGTCTTTAAAGGCAACAACTGCCTCAATTATTGCAAACAACATCATATATAAAAGCAGTCCGCCAATATATATGGAATATCCAACACACTCAATTACCATATATAATAATTATGAATTTCGCTGTGGCACAGAGTTATTACTAACACCGCCAAAAGATTATGATATTAACATAATCAATAACATTAGTTATTTCAAACTCAATCGCTAAACAATAACCTTTAAATATTTGTTATGCATTCACATGTATATGGCATACACAAAGTTAGAAAAACTAATTAATATAGAGAGCGACCAAGAATTATTGCAATTTGCAAAAAAATATCATTTGAAAGGCGACGGAACAAAAGAAAATCCAATCAGGATTAGCAAATTCATAATCAAACAACCATCAAGCACTCAATATGATTACTTCTTAATTGTCATGTTAAATACAACATTATATGTTATAATAGAAGATTGTATAGCAGTAAATGCACAAATATACTTAAGTAATTGCAAACATGTATGTATATTGAACAATTATTTACATTATATCCAATCACCTGCTATAAAACTCAGTGATTGTCAACATTGCACCATTATGCACAATACTATTATATCAAGCTCATGTATCAACCTTACTAGTGCATGTTCAAATAATATTGTTATCAATAACACATGCATAGTTATAGGCAAAAAAGATATAAATGACGGTATAACATGCCAATTTGCTCACCACCACAACATTATATGTAATAATTACATATTGTTACAATTCACCGAACCTAAAATATTTCATGTTATACAATTGGACACAAACCTTAAATACCAATTAGCAAATGCCATAATGGATAATATTATTGTATACAAAAATCCTAGTCAAGAATTAGCAGAACTGTTAAAAGAAGAAGTATTTATTTACGGCATACGATTAGGCGAACTAAACACTATATTAAACAACAAAATTATTAACCTACCGTATGCTTTTGTATGCGAAGATACATCAGATATAGTCGCATATAATATAACATATACGATAAAATCAGACAGAAGTATGGAATATGGTAAGCCTAAAGCAAATTTTAGGTATGTATATAATGTCAACGCTAATTTATAATGTTAATGCAGAATTCAGTGGTGTATGAGTTGGTGGTGCAAACCAAATTAAAGGGGGCCTAAACAGAATGGTAGGAATGAAATCATAATTTAATAATTCCGCCACTCTTTGAATATCACTCATACACTATCACCTTCTGCATTAACACTGAAAACATGTTTACAACTTTTACAATTATAAATACTAAAATTTTGTTGGATTATGCCAGACGAAGGTATTTTGGCATAAACATGCACCAATGTATTGGTATGCGGGCAAGTATAAACCAATGGGATTTCTATATTACTCAATTGCACCCACGACAATTGTTCTACTTTATACGAACCGCAAAACGGACATTTAATTTTTGGTTTTGGACGGTTTTTTGAACTCTTCTGGGTCTGGCTCATATTCCAACACTCCTTTTAGATATTTGCGGTATTTAGTCAATTTGCGTTCGCGTATTTCGTCGTTCAAACACTTGTCTCCGCCGAACATCAACACATTTTTATTTAAAAACCTACCCATTTTTATATCACCTCCTATTATGCAAAACATCAAGTAATTGGTTGATATTTTCGTCTCCAGGCCACTTACCTAATATATCAGACGGTAAATTAGTGGAATTATTATTAACATCATGCATTTTTTGTTTGATTATTTCCAATTGCGTTTTAGCATATTGCAAATCCTGTGCTATTTTGAAATATTGCACATTGTGTGTTTCTGTATACAAATTGTTGTAAAATTGTATCAAATCTGTAACATAAGAAATAATAGTATTAATCGTCTCTTCAATACGAATCGGCGTATTAGTATTTTGTATTATTTTTTCCGTTTTATTCACGGCAACCACCTTTCAACTATTATATATTCGACTGCATGATTATGCCTTGTGTTATTTAATTTGTTACATATTTGGTTGGCTTGTTCGTCGTTGTCGCATTTACAAATATTTTCAAACCAAAAATTGCCCCATTCGTCGAAATTCAATGCAACCACATTTATTTGTGATGTTGGCATTTTTCACCACCAACACACATAATAATGTATGGATATATAAAGGTTATGGTAGGTTAAAATATACACTTGACAATATATCTGCTATTTTCAGCATAATGGGATATGTTTTTGATAAGTCGCCATGCACTATGATATGCACTTTCAAATTGCCTCAAACCGAACTCACGCACAAACACATTACAATTAATAGCAATATTATGTGCAATCACAACTCGTCGTGTCATTAATATATCAAGAGCATATTGAAACCCATATGTAATATTATTGCATATTAATAGTGTGCCTGAACCATCACCATGCACACCACATTGTGCTACGTTCTGACCGTCAAATAAATTATTCATTATGATAATGTTATCGCATATTTCAATCACCACACCCACAACAAACCAATTATTACATATAAATATGTTGTCTTTGATTGTTATATTTTGGCAATTATACATATACACATGTGAAAACAGATACGCATAATGTGATTGAGCACCAACAATTGTATCAGGTGATTTACATTCAAATATACACTGAGTAATAACAACATGTAAGGTTGTATGCTTAAATATTAGTCCAGAATTTGCACTAAACGGGAATGTAAAACGGAAACCAGAAATAACAATAGGATTTTCTGGTGTTCCATCGCCCGACAAATTATATTCTCTCGCAAAAGTTTCTAATTGAGTATCGCCTTCTATTGTAACTCCACTACTTTCATATTTCATATTACCACCCAGTTGGTTTGCTAAAGTTTTGTTTAATATGTGTTTTTATTTGTTTTATGCTATTCTGCTTAACATACTCATTTATTTGAATATATAAATTATCAACAGTGAGTAAATAAGGTATTTTGTTACCCATTACTTGATGTTTATCATATAACTCTGCTATATAACTCATACTTACACACACATTATACAAAACATCCTGAATATTTATTTTACTTACACTAGTTGTTTTCATTGTATATATATTAATAAAATCACTTAAACACACATTACATGTTATTATATTGTATGTTGTACTTTCTCTAACTAATATATCAACATAAGTGATATAATTATATGACAACTCATTTTTTACCGCTTTAACATACCGTGTCATTTGATGAGGACATACCATTACATTTTGATATATAATACAATATTCAACATCGTTTATTAATCTAATACTACTTTGACAGTTAATACACGAATTATTTGCTACGATAATATTATTTTTAATAGTTGCATTAGCCCGATTACACACAATACCAGCTAAACACGAGATTATAATATTATATAATACACCACATTGTATATCACCAATTCGCATACCGTCTGTTGTTCCAGCTGATACCACAATGTTATTTATTAACATACAATTATTACAATACTCAACATCTATTGCTTTACTATACACACAATTACGATATATATAAATATTTTCGCAATCAGTACAACGAATTGCAAAATGTTGGTTACACTGAACACATATACAATTTCTAATTATGATATTTTTGCAGTTATTGAAATGAAGAAAATTAAAAACTAAATTTTCAATAATAACATGTAATGTTATATTAGTAAATGTGATAGAATAAGTATATATATTAACAGGAGTAGTATGACCAATAACAACAGGATTTGTTTGACTACCATCGCCTTTCCACCCATGTATGTTAACAAATTGCAACAATTCGTCATTTCCATTAATAGTTATTGTTGTGTGCATATCACCACCCAAATTTACAAAACTCTTTTTTAATAAATTCCAATACTTCTTTTTCATTGTGTGTTCGTGCATATGCAAATACATCCATATAAAATTTTTCGGTAGTAATAACATATGGCATTTTATTACCCATAACATAATGATTAGGTATTATACCAGGTAATACACTAAAACTTAAACACACATTATAAACAACATCAGGTATAAATTGTTTGTTGTAAGCAGTACCGTAACTCACATATATATTGATAAAATCACTCAAACACAAATTACAACTGATTATGTGATTAGTAGTTTCGTTGTCGATATATATATCATATAAATAAGTCCAAAAAGTAGTTTCATCGTCCATTTCGTGAACAGCGTTGACAAAATATGATAGTTGGTTGGGGGTTACAATAACATTATTATGTATTATATGTCGTATTGGTATAGTAGTACCGCCACTGCCTACTGTAACATCTTCTTTAGTATTAAACAATATACAATTTTTTATAATAAAATATACATTTGTATTTTTTATAGAAATACAGTATATATGTCGCCGACCATTTATGCATAAATTTTCTATAATATACGGAGTGGAATAAGTACCGTCTCCCTTCCATCCTTCTTTTATCGCCATTTTGCGAAATTCAACATCACCGTCAATGTGAATAGGTTTGTGGATGTTCATATAACCAACCATATGATGATTACCTATTTAAAGATTTTGTATAGTGTATATATGCCCAATATTAGTATAATCACACCGATTATTTTAGTGAATTTATTGCCGAATTTAGTATGTGCTGTTTTTGTTAACCTCGCACCGATTAACGGAGCAAATAAAGCACCGATTACAGTAGCTGATAATAAATCAAACGGCGGTAATTGATTATTTAATATGCACCACACAACAAATCCAGTGATACAAATTGGGGCTTCTGCTATTGTAGTCACTCCAACTGCGTTTTTAGTTTCGCTACCTAATACCAATTGTCCTCCTGTTGATACAGGCCCGTATCCGCCTCCGCTTAATCCTTTGTTAAAACACGCAAATACAGATATAATAACCATTTTGATTTTGCTATAATGAAATGTAAATCCAACCACAATAATTATACCCATAATCACAACCAATACACCAATGTATGTGCTAATGATAATAGACGGGAGTTTGGATAATACATATACTCCAATCAACACTCCTATACAACCCAATACAACAAGGATTTCTGTATTTACCCTATCTTTTATGTTGTTTTTCACATCAAAATTCCCTATTTTGTGGTGTATCATTCCGCCTACAAATCCACTGAATGCCTGACTTAACAATACACACGGCACTATATATAACGCATTAAAACCCAATAACATTAATGTGGGCGTTGATAATGTCCCATATCCCTGTCCTGTTGCACTATCTATAATTTCATATATAAACGCTAAACCAGCAATACAAAACCACATGTATATTTCCATGTCCACACCACAACATGTAATGTATAACAACTATTTAAAGGTAACGGCGGGATTTTACACAGTAATTCTTATCTATATATACTTTATGAAATGTGCGTTTACTCGGTTTAGGTAAATTTTCTCGTATTTTTGTTTCATACAATATATTATGGCACAATACACTATATTTAAGCGAAAATGGTTGTTGATATGACACGCTACCCACATCGGTTTCTGGCGGATAAAAAACATTGCCTATAATACTTATGTGTTTATTATCTTCTTCCAACTGTATATGACTATCTGAATATGTCATAAAATGATTGCCGAAAATAATAATGTTGTTGACATGACACAAAGAAATATCCGACCAAATGCGTGTTTGTTGCGAACTTTGGAATATATTGCCTATTAACGCTATATTTTCTGAACTAACTAAATCAATTATACACGGTTGGACATTTAATGGATATACTCTTGTTTGACCTGATTGCCTTAACTCTTCTAATGTTGATGTATATGTATAAAATATGCAATTGGTGATAATAACATGATATGTGATGTTACATAACGCTATATGCGAATTATGAATAGTACCGCAACGACTAATAATATTTTTAATTATAAACGGGTTGGTTTTTGTGCCGTTGCCTTCAAACCCGTATTGTTTGATAAATTCAACTAATTGTTCATCCGATTCTATGGTTATCTCTTGATTTTTCAATTCCATTATTACCACCTCATATGTTCTCTTTATTATGTTTATATAAATCAGATATAAGTAAATTATGAAATATCCTGTTTTCTGTTTTATCTAAATTTTCTCCCCACATCATCTTACTTGCAACATCAAATATAATATTGTAGCATATTGCATTATATTTACATATATCATAACCGCCAATAAATGTGTCTATTTCACTAGTGACTATATTACCTGCTATCAAATTTCGACTTATTTTATCATAAAATAATGCATACACAAATGCATCGCCATAAAAACGATTAAATACAATTTGACAATTATTTGTGTTGTGTATGAACAGTCCGCAACTTGAACCGACACACACAAAATAATTATCAATACATGTTATGTTTGATACATTGCTTAAATGTATAGCACTTGCTCGCGATAAAGCACCTTGATATGTTGCTGTTATAAAACGACAATTTTTAATGATTACATGTAAGTCAGTGTTAGATAATAATATTGCGTTGCACTTATAAGTGTTAAATAAATCTAAATTACTAATGATAATTGGATTATCTGGTTTACCATTGCCTGGTAACCGTAATGCACTAGCATTTTCTAATAATTCGTTGTTATCTCTCGCCATTATGTATGGTTGTTTCAATTCATTTAGTTTTAATTTTACCATGTTACCCTAATTGTCATATGAATAGATAAATATTGTGTATTACATAATCATTATCTACCACTTCAACATATTGTTATTTATGACAGACGCAACAGTAATATTCATAAATGGCAACAAACAATTATCAGAATCTGCGTCTAGCGGACAAGGCACTCCTGATAACCCATATGTTATTGATGGTGTCGAAATTCGTCATACCACTTCTATGGATAACACTAAACTTCCGTCTGTTGGTATTTACATTATGAATACAGATAAACATGCTGTAATTAAAAATTGTAAATTTATTGGGTTACCAAAACAATTTGTCGGTAGCAAATTTGATTATGTTTCTGTATATATATCAAATTCCAAAAATATCACTATAACAGATAATGTATTTTACGGGTTTCACACACAAATATCTGCTGTTGATGTTGACAATGTAATTATTGCAAATAATTTATTTGTGGACGGATATGTTTGTGTGGAATGTGCATTGGCGTATAAACAACAGTATAACCATAATATACATGTTGTGAATAATATTGTATATAATAATTTTAGTGGTATATCTTTAGGTAAAATTATACATGCAAATGTTTCGCATAATGTATTGTTAAGGCCTGTTGAAATTGACTCGCATGTTTCATATACATACGCTATATCAATAACGACTTGTCAACATGTAATGGTTGCTAATAATACTATTTTAGGCAAGTTTGACCATGATTTGGCGTTTGATACTTGCCAAAATTTAATCGTATTTCGTAATAGTTTAGGACCTAATGTTGGAGAAGAAGCAAGTATGTTGTTAAATAATTGTTATATGACGAGTGTTTTACATAATTTATTTGCCGTTTGTAAAGGTATTGTTGATATTGAAGCTGTAGTTAATTTGGATTTTTTGCTTAATTTCGGGGCTTATAATGGTGAAGGTTTAAAATTGCCAACTTCTTTGCTTGGATTTTCTAAATTTTGCGATAATGTTTTTGTTTAGTAATTGTGCATTTTATTATTTTTATTTTCACATTAGACCGATAGTAGTGTCTGCGTCGGCTCTAAGCATATTGCTAGACGTTAGCAGTCAGGTCTACTATCGGCAATCATAGAAAAAAAAGGTTTTCTAATTCTAAAAAAATATTTATTTTAACCTATTACCTGTTATAACTATTAACCAACCTAATTTACCACCCTACCTTATATGTATTTTGACATTATTTCTTCACATTATTTCTTCACATTAACACTTGATGTGGTAATTGGAAATAAACACTTGAAATAACAACTTAAAATAATGACTTGGTATGATAGGTATGATAATCACACACATTCAATTAACTTTAAAAATTTTTTATTAATTTAAATACCTTTATACCTTTACACCTTTATCTTATATTCTTCTACTTTCTATCTTACCTATCGCACGTCGTGACAATAATCTACCGAACCGTGCCGAAGGATAAGATAGAAAGTATTTGTGATAACCATAATGGGTTTTGTTATTGGCTATGACAACATGCTATAACAACATGCTATGACAACATGCTATAACAACATGCTATGACAACATGCTATAACAACATGGCACACATGTCCTTTTAGGAGCAGGGTTAGTTTTTTGTTAGGGGTGTGGGGAGAGGCTTTTTTATTGGGAGGAGCCCCTTTTCAACAAGGAACAGATTGATTTTTGCCGTTTTTAGGTGCACTTTGCGTGCTTGCGCATATTGTATTATAGTGTGTAGCAAAAAACCGTTCTAAACTTCATGCAACTGCATTTTGCGTGTTTTGCTTTTTGCAAGTTGCGAACAAAAACCGTGTTTGCTTTGTTTTTAGGCGGTTTTTTGTTAGTAGCAAGTATAATTTACTGACCTGCGTTTGAAAGTGCGGAAATTTTTGAGTTTTACGCGGTTTCTCATCTGCTTGCTGTTTGTCGTAATTTTGCGTTTTGCACTTATTACAAAATTTTTTGATTTTGTTAACATTTTTGTATTTTGCTTTGTATTTCAATACATCAACACTTTATCTAACCGTTATCTATTTGCTACTCATAAAGTTTATATACTCGCAATGTATTTATGTATCATGCATAATAAAAACCATGTAATAAAAAAGTTATACAAGGTACTTTACCAACCTCAACACATTGATGTGCTATTTGCTAAAATGGCTGATGTAGCAGTCACTGGGTATTTTTCGTGCTCTATGTTAGAAGAACAAGATTTTGAAAAAGTTAAATGGCTTGTTGCCGAATTACGGCAACATATTGAACACGAACAAAACAAGGATGTTGTAGTCACTGCTTTGTTTGAATTAGTTGACGAAATATATAAACAACATTTTGACGATAGGTTACAGGCAATTACTAAATTGCTGAAAAAAGGACAGCAAAAACAAACGAACATACCTGGTTATATATGAAAGTAAAGCGAACAGAGCGGATGTAGAGGTTTTTAACATGTTGAATAAAAACCACAACCTTGTTAAAATGTCATACATAACTTTATCTAACCGTGCATATTATTAAAATCCATGAATAGGACAAACAGGTTAATATACAACATCATCAACTCATTGGTTGTGGCGTTAATTGCGTTTGTGTCAAGTTTGCCGTTTCATCCACCCACCACTTTGACTGATATTTATCCTGCTTTAATTGCGTTTGTATTGACTTTCCTTATCCAAATCCGTAATTTGTTAGAAACACCACCACGACGAAAAAATAAACCGAACATAAAACAAACAATAATAACAAATAAGACACAGGACGATTGTAATGAAAGTAAACCATTATTGTTGGGTATTATTGCTTGATTTGTTTCTTTTTTTGTTTTAGCATTTTTTTATAATATCCAACTATACTATTCCATGCTTTGTCGTTAATTTTTTCTGGCACTACTTGATAATATGTGATTGGAAAATTACCTTTAGCTGGTTTGCGTTTGTATGCTATATCTAACAAACCTAGTTTTATTGCCATGAATATTTCTAATCTGAATGTATTCTCTTTCGGACACCTGTAACCGTATTGTTTTAATATGTCAACATACTCTTTCCACGCTTTCCTGATGTAATTCGGTTGTAAAAACAGTTTTTTAATTTCTTCGCCTAATATAACTGGTCTATACATGTTCACCACATGTGCATTTATATTCGTTTGGTATTTGATTATACGCTTGTTTTTGTTTGTGTGTTATTTTGTCTATCTCTCCTTCATATATTTTGAACCTACCACATTTATCGCATCTGACAACAGGCACTAAAAACAAACTTGTATACATATTATTTGTTCACCTCCTGTTCATTTTTAAAAATATTCAGTAGTCATTCTTTATCCTCCATTTCTTTTATAGCAGTTTCTACAATCTCACCTAAAACCTCATTAAGTAGATATAGTCTGTCTTGATAATTACCAGTATATGGTGCTTGTGTATGTTGTTTCCAGATTTTCTTCGTTGTTTCGACTATTTTATCGTGTTCTTCTCGTGTTATCCTCAATTTTCTTGTATATGCTTTATACATCATCTCAGCATATACAATTACTTCCGTAAGATATTCTTCGTCTAAGAACTCTACTTTATATGTCG
>Ga0315298_1003238_pt1 | contig 26284 bp, 21 predicted proteins | sample WHS_1_MG_FD_203077 | JGI IMG/M metagenome (GOLD analysis project Ga0315298, IMG submission 203077) | Extremophilic microbial mat communities from Washburn Hot Springs, YNP, Wyoming, USA - WHS_1_MG | ecosystem: Environmental > Aquatic > Thermal springs > Hot (42-90C) | place: USA: Wyoming... | reverse complement strand
AGACGAATGCTTAGTTTGCCCCAAAGTCCTACAATGCTCCATTAAAAGGCGCTGAATGCTAATAATTTTCTCGCGGAGAAACATTTAAACTACCTTTCTCCAAAATTTTACCAAGAGATTGGAGGGGCTGCCGGCTAGCTTGGTCTAGGCTAGGAGACTTGGGCTCTCTATGCGTGTTGGCTGTGGCCTCATGCGGGAAGGACCCCGGTTCAAATCCGGGCAGCCCCACTTTCCGATGGCAACCTACGGTTTCCATTCCTTCCCTTTTTGCGAAAGCAGTTTGTTCCTGGCTGTTTTGTTGGTTTAAAGCTTGCAGAAGGCTGGGATTGGGCTTGTTTAGGCTTGTGGTATTAATACTGGTATTAATACCGATGTTGAGGCTTACGTTTATGCTTATGTTTATTAGCTGGTTTATGAGCTGGCTTATGCTCATGCTGTTTTGCTGAGCTAAGGTTTTTAGTTGGCTGTGGAGGCTTCGGGGAACAATTATATGCGTATAACCTTCCTTAGTCATGTTTTCACCAAGCCTCTACGTTATTATTTTATGAGTTCCGATTTTTAAATGGCAGTAAAAATTTTCTTGTACTGGTTTTGCTATGTTACCAAATATACTTGTCTAATGGGCCTTTTATTTTCGGTTTGAAGTTTTCGCATGCGCCGTCTTCTGGGTTCACGTAATTCTTCTTTCGGTGGCACCAGTATTTCTTCTCCATTGAAAAGTAGTCTATGAAACGGCATTCGCGGCACTTATGCATTGGCATGGGCGGTTTTCCTCTTCTTTTCCAATTCTTCGTGTTCCATTATGGCGCATGTCATGCACACGTATTTATTAGGCATTTTTAGACTTCTGAACATTTTCCCGCCTTCAGCAACAGTCATGCCGCACCTTGGACAAACAGCCCTCTTCCGAACGGTAATGACGTCTACCTCTGACAATTTTCCATCTAAACATTTAAAATTGAGTAGAACAAAATTATCAATTGCGAATTTAAAATTCAGATTTCCTTTTAGAAGTCTGCATTTTATAATGCATGCGCGCGCATCCCATCCGACTTTCTTGTCCATTATTGTTGTTGTTATGCGGTTTTCGTTTGTGTTGAAGCGGCGGAAGCGGGGTGTAAGCTCGAAGACGCGCGCGTAAAAGCGGGAAGAATGCCACAATGCTGTCAGCCTAAAAGTAACTGTTTCTCGCCATAGACAACATGGCTGCGAATTTTCTCCAAATCATAGTTGAAAACGTTAAACAATGTTTCTCCAGCTTCCAGTAGCATTTCCAAATACTTTTGTGTGTCAAAACGCTGTCTTCCATTTAAAAGTTCTGCAGCCTTAACCCTATTGTTAGGGCTCTTGTTATCAGCGTCAACAATCAAATACCGCACAGTCTGGCCTGGATAAACGTCAAAGCCTGCGGCTAATAGCTGTTTAGCAGCAACAGCCTGAAAAACGTCATGAGCATAATCCTGAGGATGCTTAGACAAGCGCTTAGAAACAAGCAACTCCTCAACGCTTACATATCCACGCAAAAGTTTCTCCACGTATCCCCTTAAAACCTGTAATGCAGCCGGAACCCTTTTAATAAAGTTTTCATAGCTTAAAGCGTCACTCAATACTTTGATCATCTCCAATTGAGCTTTTTTAATAAACTCCGGTGTATCGGTCCGCCTTGCCTCTATTCCCCGCATCTTTATTCTGCCATCCTCAAAAACGCCATAATAACGGTTCAAAACGGGAGCCTCAGGCATGATTTTTGATGGGAGAAAGACTATCCAACGGTATTTACCCTCAACGTTTAAAGGAACCCCAACAAGGTTTGAAGCTTCACGGCAAAAATCAACAACCTCCCTCGGCGTGACGCCAACCTTTTTAATCCACAGAGAATCAACAATGCCATGTACAACCTCAAAGCCATGCTCCTCAGCCAAACGAGCAGTTTTTAAAAGGGCGTCCCTCGCAAAAGCACAAACAGCAATATGCGCATCCACCTCCCCAAAACGGGCGTTCCTATAGCCAAGATACCCAAAACAAGTCACCAAAATCCATTTTAAGGCTGACTGGCGCATGTCATAAATTTGCCTAAGCATCGCATCAGACGCTTCCTTCATCAAACTCTTATATTTTAGGCGCTTCTTCAACAATAGGTCAAGAGTTTTAGGAACAATCCCCCTCCTCTTCTCGCAAACATTGTAGCCGAGCTCAGGAACTCTAATTCTTGAATCTGGGCAACACTTGCATAGCACGGTTTCAGCCGAAATATTTCTTGTGAGCATCAACATGGGAAACATGGAAGTGAAATCAACTTCAACAACATCTGTGTGAAAGCCAAGCTTAGGCTCGAAAATGAAACCTCCACGGTCAGCTACAAGAAGCTCCAAACCAGTCTTAAAGGATTCAGGCTCCCGCTTCTTCCATAGGATAAGAATATCGTCCTTCCAAGCTGTGTAAAGCTGCAAGGAAGACATGATACTGCCAATGGAAGCCCTCGCAGCCCTATGCAAAGGCGCGCGCGACAGGTAGAATAGCAAATAGAATCTTAACTTTCAAATAAACCAAGATGTAACGTCTATAGAAGTTATAACCTACCTCTCTTTGCCTCTTTAAGAATGTTATTGTGCTGTATAGTGCAGTATGCGATTTTCTTTTTAACTTCATACATACAGCACAATAAAAGAACCTTTTGACGTTACAAAAGGCAATTAGTCCCTCTAACTTTCATAGAAGTAGTATTTTCTAGATTACTAGGGACATGATTTCGGCTATATCTTTTACGTCTCTGACCAGTCCTTTCTCTTTTAGCGCTATTTGCTTAAAGGAATGTTTGCATGTTGGACATGCTGTAATTAAAAGTTCGGCATTTGTACGAGCAAGTTCATCAAAAGCTTTACTTGCAATTTGCAATGCTATCTCTGGATTTATAAGTCTAAAAACACTGCCACCACCGCAGCACAACGCTTTATTTCGATTCTTGTATGGTTCTTTCACTTTTAGCCCGTCAATATTTGTCAAGACGTGACGGGGAGCTTCATAAACTCCTAGATAACGGCCAAGATGACAAGGATCGTGATAGGTCGCTATTCTGTTAAATGGTTTCCGAATTTTTAACATCTTTTCATTAAGAAGATGCTCTATAAATTCGGTGTGATGCATAACTCTAACATCTAACACTATTCCTAATTCTTTGTACTTTAGTTTCAAAGCTTCGACACACCCAGGACACGATGACACCACGGTCTTAGCTCCTGAAGTCCTTATCTTTTCTGCAATATTTCTTGCTATTTTGACAAATATTTCAGAGAATCCAAGCTCATATGCTGGAAGTCCACAGCATTCATTACTAATGACAGAATAACTTAATTCAGCAGCATCAAAAATTTTCAGTAATGCGTTAGAAATTTCTGGTGTTACATAATCATTTACGCACCCGGCAAAATATACAACGTCAGCATTCTTCTTATCACTATGCGAGAAAGTATGTCTTACAGAAAATTTTTGGGAAGAGAATCCCATTGGATTTTTCGTTGATTCTAGATTTCTAATTACTTCCATCACTTCTTTGGGTAATGATTTGCCGAGGTTAACTAAATCTCTTCGTGCAGTAATCGTGATTTTTGCAATATCCTGTCTCGAGACACAGTACTCTGTACATAGTCTGCAAAGGATACAGCCACTGTAAAGTACACCAGCGACATCGTTAAAATCGAGAATTTCCCTTCGTGCAAGATCAATTAGCCAAACTCTAGGCATAGGGGCATGGGATTGTCTCCTTGTTACACTATGAACTGTGCATATTGCTTGGCACATCTGACACCTTGAGCAGTACCATAAGTCTGTCGCTATATCATCCAGTCCCAGTTTTCTCTTCATTTTTACATCGCCTCAAAACCTAAGACACCAGGGTTCATTATATTATTTGGATCTAAAGCCTTTTTAATTGCAAGTAGTGTTTGATAACCCGACAATCCCCACTGTTCAGCCATAAACCTACCTAGTAAAGTACCGACGCCGTGATGATGTTGAAAGGCACCACCATACTTCATTGCAGTTCTCATAACAATGCTACCTGCTACTTCATATGCTAAAGCTAATTCTTTGGGATCGTCTTGAAGTCCCCATACGAAAACCATAGGGTACATCATTGTCCCGTTACGATACCAATGAGAAAAGTGTCCATAGAAAACAGAATTCTTATATATTTTCTTAAGCTCCTTTTGAGCTTCTTCCCACGTCTTCAACGAATATCTATGTAGCACACAATAGTCAAATACATCATAAACGTAAGGGACGTCTTCAGAGAAGAACTGCGAATATCTCGTAGGACGGTTCAAGCCGGGATAATAATCATCCAGCGAATGATTCCACCAATATTCACCCACTTCATTTCCAAGATCCTCTGCTTTATGCTTTAGACATATTTCAATAGCCATTTTTTCATACAATTCAACAATTCTACTTGGTCCATCAAATCCTATAACAAGATAACAACAACCCTTTTTCCTCTCTATTTTATCAGAAACTTCCTTGGGTACGAGGCTAAATCTGAAGTACTCACTACTAGTTTCAATGGGATCATATAATCTAGCGAGGCACGGTTGCAGATCTGATTGCATTATTTCTCTCATCGCCTCAAGACCCTCAACTAAATTGGGGAATAAAAAAGATCTAAAAATTCTTTTTTCGGGTATGGGATAAATTTTAAGTGTTGCTTCCGTGACTATCCCAAGGGTGCCTCCAGATCCTATAAAAAGATGTTTAAGATCAGGCCCAACGGCGTGACCTGGAACAGCTGGAGTCTTAAGAACTTCACCATTGGGTAAAACTACTTTCAACCCAAGAACCATATCTTCTATTTTGCCATACTTGGTGGATAGGCGACCAGCTGACCTATTTGCAATGAATCCTCCTAAGCAAGCGCAAAAGAACGATGCTGGAAGATGTTTCATTTCGTACCCTCTTCGGTTCAACTCTTCCTCAAGTTCGCAGATATAAATACCTGTTTCAACAGTGACAACTTGGGAAATTTCATCGATCTCCAATATTCTGTTCATCTTTTTCATATCAACTATTATACCTCCAAACACTGGTCGACATCCAACTCCGGAGCCGCCAGCATACGGAATTATTGGAATTTTGTATCTATTTGCTAGCCTAACAATCTTCTGAATTTCTTCTGTTGTTTCGGGGAAGACTACATAATCCCCTAAGACTAAAAGGTACTCACCTCTAGCTACTCCGGTTTTTCTTAAAGGGATACTATGCACGGAATACGCAAGAAGTTCTATTTCGTTATCTATCGCATCATCTTTACCAACAATGTCAATGAGCTCAGAAAGTATATGATTACGACGGGCGTAAAGAGATGGCCTTTCTCTCAAGTACGATGTAACTTTCAGCGTCAATCCATCCTTTTGTATGCATTCACGCTGACTAGACATACGGATCCTCCTTACGTAGGATATTTTCTACTTTTAAAAACTTTTCATTAAATTAATTTAATTTTTCTTAGTTCGATTGTATGAAAAAACAATGTGCGATTGCCGGTCTTGACTTTAGTAGCTAAACCTCTATTGTTCAAAAACCCCGCTATTTTTAAACTTTCACAGGGCATAGAAGCCACGATGTTTAAGCTTTGGATTTGATATTTCTTGTGCTACTTGCCCCAAAATCATGAAGGCCACAACTGTTAGCATGATCAGTATTCCAGGAGGTATAAAGTGCCACCATGCACCGCATATAAAACTTCCACGCATAAAAGCATAGTAAAGCATCGATCCCCAGCTTATTTGTGTAGGATCACTTAATCCAATCCATGATAAAAAGGCCTCTGATGGAATGGCCCAACCCATATTGATTATAGCCATTGCAAAAGCTATAGGCATGGCTCTTGGGATTATATATCTAAGTAGTATCTTCAAATTCGAGACCCCAAGTACTTTTGCACGTAATATATACGGTCTCTCCCTAAGGGATAAAACTTCAGCATACAGCACTCTAGCTGGTTGCGTCCATATACCGATAGCTACAGCAAGAGATAACGTTTCCAAGCTTGGTTTCAAAGTATATGCCAGAACCACCATTAAAGGAAAGTTGGGAATAATTAAGAAAAAATCAGTTATTCTCATCAAGAGGTCACCAATTATTCCGCCGTAGAATCCAGAAACAACTCCAACAATCATTCCAATTATAAGCGCTATTGAAGCGGATAGAAAACCAATTAACATAGAGATTCTGGTTCCATAAATTAGTTGAGATAGTACATCTCTGCCAACATCATCCGTACCAAGTAAATGAGCTGAGCTTGGAGGCTCCCAAATCGCACCGACTCTTTGAGTTGGGTCGTTCGGAGCGAAAAACTGTGGAAAGATACTAATTACAACTAAAACCAAAATAAACACTAATGCAAATAAGGCTGACTTTCTTCTTTTAAGATCGTCCCAAAAGTTGATAAGTGATTTTTTGTACTGCTCAATTCTCCACCTAAATACATCATTACGGAATAAGCCTATCTTTTTTACAGTCACCTGATTCTCACTCTCGGATCAAGATATGAATATAATATGTCAACTACGAGCATAGATACAACCATAACTATAATGAAAAGGATAAATATGCCTTGCAAAAGGGGATAGTCGTTATAGAATACCGCATCGTAAAGCAATCTCCCAATGCCTGGCCAGTTAAAGACGGATTCTATAGTTATCGACCCTAAGAGTATGTATCCGACATTAATCCCTATCATCGACACTAACCCCAATGAAGCATTTCTTAAAGCATATTTCATCACGACTTCAAAGTCGGTATGTCCCTTTGCTTTAGCCATTTTAATAAAATCTTCTGTTAAAACCTCGACTAAAGAGTTCCTTAATATCAATGTGTATTGTCCCGAAAAAATTATGCCGTATGTCAGCATCGGCAAGAAAAGATGCCATAGCAGATCGCCAATATTGCTTAAACTAGGACTAGCACCGTAAAAGCTTAACATACCGCCTGGTGGAAAAAGACGCATATTAATAGCAAATATTGTTATTGCAACCATCCCTCCCCAAAACGAAGGGGTAGACCAAAAAAGAGTAGCTATAGATGTAATTATTTTATCTATTAATTTTCCATTAAACAATCCGGCAATTAACCCCATGAAAATGCCAAGCAGCATGGACAATACCGTCGCTGGAATCAAGAGGATAAGCGTATTCGTCAATTTTTCCATTAGAATTTGAGAAACCGGAAGTTTATACTGGAAAGATATTCCCAGATTTCCTGTTAACAAATTACAGATGAATATGAAGAGCTGTTCATGGAGTGGTCTATCTAATCCGAACATTTTGAAAACAACTTTCTTTGTTTCTAAGGGTAATCTTGGATCCCCAGTTAGGGCTTTGGCCGGGTCCCCTGGTAGAATTCGGAAAAGAATGAATGAGAAGACAGCCCCCAATATTATCATAATAAACGCTTTAATCACTTTTAATACAATATATCTCTTCGTAATTTACCCTACTCCTTTTTAATTCAGTAACATTAAAGAAAAAGAAAGGAGGACTTATTTATGTTGCGGTCGGTTGCGCACGCTTGCCCTTTCTCCGAATCAGAATTGTTGCTATTACAGCAATAACGATTATAGCTCCCGCGATTACACCGACCACCAGATTCCAGTTCATTCCTTTAGCCACCTCGGTTACCCCTACCAGATGAACATCGTTAAACGTTCTCGAATTAAACCCATACCAGAAAACACCACAAGGTTTATTTGAAAATCCAGTCCATTTAACATTCCACACCGACGGATATGACTCGTGGTATAGTATAAATTCTACTAGGTTCTCTGCGAAATGTTTCTGCAATTTATATTGTGCCTCTAAAAATTCATTGTAGTTTGTAGCATTAAGTAAAGAATTGTATAATTGATCGAACTCTGGATTGTGGTATCCGGAACTACTCCATCCAGCTGGTATAGCATCACTAGTGTAGGGGAACCAGCATGATATTGGATCGTGCACAGTCCAACCCCATTGTGCTAGATCCCAATCATATGGTTTAGATACAACATAGTCCCATAAGACCGCTTCCATTCCTCTTATTTCAACATCCATACCAGCCTGTCTAAGGCTGTCTCTGATAAACTCTGCAGCACGCAACTCCTCGGGATAGGCGTTATAAACCCAATATCTGAACCTGAGCGGCTTTCCACTTTTCGGGTCTTCCCTTATTCCATCGCCATCAGTATCTTTGTAGCCAGCGCTTTCGAGCAAGTCTCCAGCAGCCTTTGGGTCATATTTTGGCCATATGTTTTGAACCTCGGGATTGAACATCGGCCAATATCGTGGTATAGGCGTAAAGCCAACCGTAAAGCCGGGGTGTATTGCTTCACTTATGCCTTCCTTATCTATGCACATAGCTATTGCCTTTCTCACTGTTAAATCGTCAAGCGCTGGATGACCAGCTTTCCCAGGATATTGATTAACGTATATGCTACGATAGGAGGGAATTTCAGCCAGGCTGACATAAAGGTTAGGATCTTTCATAAGTTCAATAGCAACTGACATAGGTACATTACTTGCAACATCTATTCCTCCTGTTCTCAAAGCATTAACCATTGCATCCATACTAGAGAAGATAACTACCATCAACTTGTCTATTTTTGGTTTCCCTGCGAAAAATTTGTCAAATGCTTCAAATAATATGTATTCGCCTGGTTTATATTCGACAAATTTGAAAGGACCGTTACCTATTGGTGGGATATTCTCATATGTTAATGCAGATTCATTAGTCAGTCCCTTAGGTTCCCAAATATGTTTAGGAACCGCCACACAAACACTGGTAAGAAAGGGTAAATAGCCACCCATTGGAGATTTAAGATGAACCCTGAAAACCTTATCATTTATTATATCAATACTCGACACAGCCTTAACGAACCTAGTCTGTGCACAGGGATATTTTAGCAATAACTCCCATGTAAACTTGTAATCATAGGATGTTACTGGTTTCCCGTCATGCCAGTACCAATCATCCCTAAGTTTTATCTCGATCGTCAAAGGATCTATCTGCTTCGCATACTCTGCGCCCCAAGGCTCTATACCCCATGTTTCATTGTACGCAAAAAGCGTCGCATACAAAATGCTCCTAATCATTGTATAGGAGTAACCCGTAAGCGGATTAAAACTTATAAACATACCTGTTATTCCATATCTAAGTACTGTTTCCCCTGCAGCATGAGCTTTAATTGATGATAATCCAACTTGAGATATTAATAGACACAAAACAAGGACCGAAGACAACAGATTCTTCAATGATCGCCCCATCCAGACACCTTCGTATAAAAAATTGATATATGAATGATTAATAAGATTTTCGATAAGAACGTAAGAACAAAAAGGAACTCCTACATATTATACCTTTGAAAATTTTAGTGAGGTGAAAAGTGCAAGGAGCAAATAACGAAATGCTAAAAATTTAATGATCTGTAAATAGATGTGGCAAATCAACTCTTGCCCACGGTATATTTGTTATACTTCAACGCCAAAATAGTTAACGGGCAAATTTTATTTAAAGGAATAGAATTTAATAAAGGAGATCAAATGGCTTTGTGTGGGAGGTATGCCTAAAAAAGTCCTTATAACCGTAGATACGCATACTGCCGGAGAACCTACAAGAATAATTATTGGCGGGCTACCACATATACCTGGAAAGACCATGGCGGACAAGAAAAAGTTCCTCGAGAAGAACTTTGATTTTATCCGTAAGGCCCTAATGTTGGAGCCAAGAGGGCATAGCAATATGTTCGGTGCCGTAATCACAGCTCCAGCTGGTGAAGCAGACTTAGGTGTTATTTTTATGGACTGTCATGGTTGGCAAGATATGTGCGGGCACGGTAGTCTCGCGGTAGCCACGGTAGCTGTAGAACTAGGATTAATTAATCCCATTGAGCCTGTTACAACGGTCACCCTCGATACGCCTGCTGGACTAGTGAAGGGGTACGTAAGAATAGAAAATGGTAGCGTAAAGTCAACTGCGATACATAACGTTCCATCATTTCACTACAAAACATTGTGTATCAACGTGCCAAAACTTGGCAAGATACCTGTAGACATAGCCTTTGGCGGAAACTTCTTCGCTATTGTAAACGCAAATAACATTGGAATCAAATTGAAAATAGAAAATATTCCAAAGTTAGTCGAGATCGGAAGAATAATCAAAGAAACTGTTAATAAGAAGGTTGAAGTGCAGCATCCAGAAAAAACATATATCAACTATGTGCAAAATGTAAGAATCTTTGAAGCTACGCATCTGCACGATATGCTACACATAAAAAATGTTGTATTATTTGCTTCCGGACGTTCTGCATCGCATCTACAAGTTGATCGTTCGCCGTGTGGCACAGGTACGTCTGCACATATTGCAACACTATACGCCAAAAATCAACTCAAGCTTAATGAGGAGTCCGTTCACGAAAGCATTATCGGCACGATTTTCCGAGGAAAAGCTATAAAAGAAACCATGGTAGGAGATTATAAAGCTGTAATTACGGAAATTTCATGTAAAACATATATTACAGGAATAAATCATTGGTTCATTGACCCAAATGATCCATTTAAGTACGGTTTCTTCTTTAGCATCCCTATTTAATCACCATTGAAGCGCGCTCCTCCTACGGAAAACGCCAAAGGAAAGGATCAAAGATGTCAGGCGACAACCATCAACCCCGCAAGCCAACAACAGCTTACACTTTAACCTTTTAAACTTTCTCACTGAAAGGCCGCGATCCCCACATTTTCTTCTCGCGTAATGCTCATAGAACTCCTAAACCTTTCATCATGGATCCTAGCGGTCTGACAGCCTCAACCATAACCAACGAAAAGCTTATCGCTGCTGAAGCTAAAAAATAATTTTCGCGCTGGACGGAAAGTTTAAGTATATTTTTAGCCGTTTCCGGGGAGCCCCCTGTTTTTGTTAGTTATTATCAATTTATCTTCTGAGAATTAACGTGAGTTATGCCTAGGCCTAGGAAGTATGCCGAAACGATAGTCAAGTCTTTCAGCCTTGAAAGGCAAGTCTACGAAAGGCTTAAACAAGCCTTAGCCATTCAGTGCAGGAGTGTAAGTGAAGAGGTAAACGAGCCTCTCCGTAAACGCCTAACAGAACTTTAACGTAGAGCTTCCAAACAAAGAAGCCCCTAATTATGAAACGCTCAAACGCAAGCATGTAAAGCTGACCGAGGAAGTTAACCCCTAATTAAATTGTTGCAGGGGAGGCGCATACAACTAATAAATGGAAAAGGCCGCAGAACAAGGCCTAGATACGGAACTAAACAAGGCCGAAGAAATCATAGTCAAACTCAACATCAAAACACAAAAAAGACGTAGAAAAAACTTGACGAAATAAGGATTAAAAGGGGATTTAGCTTTTAAAAATCAGAATTCTAAATGTTCCCCCATTTGTCGGACGTACTTATATGAAGCGTTTATGGTATATACTGCCGGGAAAATGTAACAACAGTCCTCAATAGGTCCATATAAAATGAAATCCGCACCAAAAACAATCGGAATCAAATTAACTGAAACAGTACATGACTTTACGGCTTTGGAACCAAAACGTGTTTTTATTCCGCTCCAAGTTGCTATCGCATTATGCGCACCGCAACCGCAAGGCAATCCTATTTCTGACTTAAGGATCAACAATGCTTTACATGCTAGTGACAAACTAGGGATATCTATCACGAACGTATCTAGTAGAGGCTTAGTAACCCCTGCCTTTTCGATTTTTGGTAATAGTTCTTTAATTACGTTCACTCTATCCTGACTTGTAATGACATTGCTTTTATATGCAAGGACAATCGCACTTTCAATTTTGCACCCCATTAAAGTCTCGAATTCTTCAGGCTTAGAATCTGGAAGAATAGAGTTATATATCACCCTTTTTTCGAGTCCGACTTCTCTGGCGTACTTTGCACCAGTGATCTTTACTTTAGCGCTTGGTGAGTCTATAAGAAACGGCTTGTCTGTTACTTCTGCGACGAAGTTAATATATCTACATAGTGAATTCTCTGTTGAAGCAACCACATCTAGAAGGGCCGGAATTCCTGTCTTATCTGACATTTCTTCTTGTAGATTGACAAGTTTTTCGGCTTCATCCTTCTCAAATTCTCCAGTCTTTTCATCCCTAACAATTTTATGCCCGTGATAAAAAATGCTCCCTATTAGCACTGTGAAATTTTCTCCAGGCTGTCCTCCGATTTTCACTTTCCCTATTTCATGGACCTTTTGTTGCGTTTTAAATTTAATCATAAATGCCCCTAGCTGGTCTAGTTTCTCTTTTAATATAAATTCTTTTCCTCGTCACTGTTTTAAATAAGTGTTGTTTTGTCTATTATCTATTATATTATATTACATGTTACATGTACATCTTCCTTTACAGTTTTTACAATTAACTGCTATTCGAATGAGAAGTTGATTTAGAAGAATATTGCAACATAATTTTTCTAAGAAAACTTGCAAAGGCGACGACGAATGAATTTTACGGTATTGGTTTTATTGATTAGCGAAGATTCTAAAGCAAACGAAATTCTTAAATGCACTTTTATTTATTCCTAAAGATAAAAACAGTAAAGGGAAGAGGAGGTGTCAATTTGAGTGAAAACGAATTACTTAATCAAGTGGCTGAGGCAGTTCTGAGCTTTGATGAAAACAAGGTGATAGAAGCTGTTAGGATAGCGCTAAAAAATGGAGTTAATCCAATTGATATTATTGAAAAAGGGCTAACTAAAGGATTGAGAACTGTAGGAGACAAATTTGAAACTGGAGAATTCTTCCTTATGCATATGGTTGCTGCGGCTGAGATCACCAAGAAGGCAATAGATAAAATTTTGCAACCAGAACTTTCGAAGAGTAAAACTCAGAGAAAAGCTTTAGGGAAAGTAGTTATTGGTACTGTTGCAGGAGACATTCATGACATAGGGAAAAACATTGTAGCCGCGATGTTATTATCAGCTGGCTTTGAGGTGTACGATTTAGGCAAAGATGTCCCTGCTGAGGAGTTTGTCAAAAAAGTGAGAGAAGTTGATGCAGATGTTGTTGCTCTTTCGGCTCTACTAAGTACAACACTACCAATGCAGAGGGTAGTAATAGAGGCTTTAGAATCCTCTGGACTTCGAGAGAAAGTCAAGGTTATTGTGGGAGGGGCTCCGGTTACTAAGGAATGGGCTGAAGAAATTGGTGCTGACGGATATGCTGAAAATGCTATTGAAGCAGTCAATGTGTTAAAACGATTATTAAATTTAACATGATAAACAATAGTCTGCAGGTGTCGGAAATGAGCGGGGTATTAAGAGGTCAGAAACTTCGTTTTCTTACGAAGAGAGAAATAGAGACAATACATAACGCAACACTTGAAATACTCCGTACGGTGGGAATAAAAGTTTTTTCAGATAAAATCTTAAAAATTTTCACAGAAGCTGGTGCTGAAACTAATTCTGAAAGTAGAATCGTTAAGATTCCTGAATATTTAATTAAAGAGGCCTTGAAGAAAGCTCCTAAAAAATTCATCCTATATGGTAGAAACCCAAAGTATAACATAATTGTCGATAATAAAAGGATATATTTCGGGTTGGGAGGAACGCCCACCCCATATTTTTTGGATTTAGAATCCGGAGAATTCAGACGCCCAACAAAAAAAGATGTAGCAGAAGTAACCAGACTTGGAGATGCTTTAGAAAATATTTCTTTTATTATGACGATAGCTGGAGCTTACGACGTTCCCTATGAAGTACAATATTTGCATGAATATGAGGCAATCTTTAACAATACTGAGAAACCCATTGTATATCCAGCCCCCGGAGCTGAAATAGCTCAGTACGCACTTTCCATGGCTTCAGCGGTTGCAGGAGGAGAAGATGAATTAAGGGAGAAGCCCTTTATATGTTTATATAGTGAGCCTCCTCCGCCGCTTATGATGGCTGAAACCGACGAGAATTTAATAGAATATGCTAACCACGGGGTCCCCATTGCCTTGGGACCAACATCCATGGCTGGATCCACCGGTCCGGTGACTCTGGCAGGTGCTGCTGTTGTAAGCAACGCGCAGAGTTTGGCTGCGCTCACTCTTATTCAAACTGTTAACCCGAGTAATCCTGTATTCTATGCTTGTTGGGTCGCTGCAACAGATCCTAGAACCGGAAGACATGCTTATGGTTCTCCGGAATTTGCATTCAGTACTTCCGTGATTAACTCGCAAATGGCACGATTTTATGAATTGCCATGCTTTGGATTCGCCGGTTGTCCCGATTCGAATTTTCCTGATGCCCAAGCTGGAGCAGAGGCCATGATGATGACCTTAATGAATACTTTAAGCGGTGTAAATTTGATGCATGATTGTGGGTATGTAGCCGGGGGGGACGCAGGTTCCATGGAAATGGCGGTTATATGTAATGAAATATGCGGGATAGCTTTAAAGATTGCAAAGGGTATTGAAGTTAATGATAAGACCCTCGCTTTAGATGTAATTCGAGAAGTAGGTCCAGGAGGGCATTTTCTCTCTCATAAACATACTCTAAAATTTCTAGAAAGTGGAGAAATCTATATTCCTAAATTGTTTAACCGGATATCTAAAGAAGCTTGGATAAAAGCTGGTAAAAAACAAATATGCGAAGTAGCTAGGGATGTAGTAAGAAAAATATTGAAGGAGCACTCGCCGGAACCGTTGTCGCCAGATGTACAACAGAAGTTGAGAGAAATTATAAAGAATGCGGAACGGAAAAAAATTACAAGATAGTTTTTTGTTTCTCGGTTTCTCTTAAGATTTTTATTAATTCTTCTTTTTTCTCTTTATCGATGGGCGCTGGCTTATGTTCCTTTAAAATGTGTCTTGCTTTTTCGTTTGCTACTTTACGAATGTCTCTTCCTCCATCTTTTATCCAGCTTGCATATAATCTTTTGTCACTTATCTTTGGCATAAAATGTTCTTTAAAGAACATGTTGAGAGTGTGTTTGTGACTAAGATACTGTCCGCCTGGACCTACTTCACTTATAACATCTAATGCGAGATTCTCATAAGAGACATCTATTCCTTTAAGAATTCTTGATACTATATCCGCTATTTCATTGTCAATTATGGCTTTTTCAAAACTCATGGCGTCAATACCCGGTCCAAGAGCCCCCCCGACTGCGTCCATGATTAGGTTGCATCCAGCAAGTGCCAGCATAAGTAAAGTTATTGCACTTTCGTATCCTGCTTGCATATCTGGAATTTTTGATTCAGTCACTCCTCCTGTTCCACGGCTCGGCATACCATAATACCTTGCAAGTTGAACGGAAGCTACATTAACAAGTACAGCCCCTGGTGATGCATATACTGTGGTTCCAAATCTCATTTCAAGGGTCGCTGCAGCCGTTCCGTAAACAATAGGGGGTCTCTTTTGCTCAGCCGCTGATTGAGCTATAACGATCCCGCTTAAAATTTCAGCATTTTGCTGTACAAGTACTCCTGCTAAAGTTGCAGGGCCAGTTCCCCCCGACTGGACGGCTGGAGCAATTACGACTGGAAGGCCATGTCCTGCAAACTCAATCATGTTTTCAAGTTGCGCTGTACCATGGGTCAGCGGACTTATTGGATTCTCCCATCCCATAATCGAGGGTTTTCTAATTAGCTCGTCAATGCCACCTTCAAGGACCGATGCCATTTTAATCAAATCTTTTGCTTCGCCTGTGCATGTATAATGTGCATGAGTGAATGGTTTCTCAGTGTTTTCTAACTTCGTTAAATAATCATACATATGATGAACGTACTCGGGAACATCTGTTGGGAAAACTGGACCAGCGATAAGATCTACGTTTTCAAGTGCATCATATAATCTTACAAGGTTTGCAAGATCTATTAACGTTGCAGGTCTATAGTTTCCATCTAGATCTAATACATTAAGTGGTGTGCCTCCGTCTAAGAAATAAACGTGATCACTTTCTATTTGTAGTTTTAATTTTGGATTTCTGCCGTAATATGTGAATCTTGGTGGAGTCTTTTTTATCATCTCCTTTACGAGATATGAGGGAATTAACACCTTACATGATCTATAATCGACATAGGCTCCAATATTATCAAGTAGTTTTAATGCACCCTCATGCTCAACTTTAACTCCAACATGCTCAAGTATATCCAACGTGGCTAAATGAATATCTTGAAGTTGTCTTTTCGTTAAAACTTTCAAAAAGTTACCGCGTCTGTTAATCATGCTTACACCAGAAGTAAGTTTGATTAGTAATTGAATATTTATAAGTTTCCATGACTAGCGCGAAATAATTGGAGATATGTGGTCATCATGATATCGCAAGTAAGAATATAATAACTTTCAGCATCGTCTTTATTCAAGGGATTATCGCAAATTTAATGCCTTTACCTTGCAGATGAAGTTCTAGGGCTTCTTTTATTTTGATTAGCGGGAATCTATCAGTAATAAATATGCTTGGTTTTACAGTTCCCCATTCAACTAAATTTCGGGCGCGTATAACATCTTCCATGGTAACACCTGAAGAACCGAATACTGCGATCTCATCATAGTGAAGTCTGTACGTATCAAACGTAACTTTTGCCCCCTCCGGAATGCCTCCATATAACAATACTTGCCCACCTCTCCTTACCAACTCAACAGCTTCCTCATATGTCTGTGGCAAACCCACGGCTTCAATTACAATATCAGGTCCCCATCCATTGTTTATATTTAAATCCTTCAATGCCATTTTGGCTTCGTGTGCATTTTTAGCTTTAATAACAAAATCTGCAGCCCCAACTTTTTTGGCAAAATCGAGTCTATCTTCATTAACATCAATTGCAATGGTCTTAGCTCCTTTTAAATGAGCCAACATCATTTGGATTACTCCCATAGCTCCTGCTCCAACACATGCCACGTAGTCACCGGGATTTATTCGAAGGATCTTGTGACCGTGGATTGCGTACGCAACGTAAGGAATTTGACATGCATCGTCAATATGCATGTGTTCAGGTAAAATATAAAGTTCAGAAATCTTTTCTTTAGTATATTCCTTAAAATAACCACTAACTTTCCCTTTTTCAGGTTCGTCAACCCCACAACGAACTTTATCTAATGCGTGTCCTGTTTGTGCGCATAAATTGGATTGCCCACGAATACAAAAGAAGCAGCTATTACAAGCGTACTCTGGAGCAAAAGAAATACACTTTTTACCAATAAGTGATTTATCAACTCCTTCTCCTACTTCGACAATTTCCCCAGCCCACTCATATCCAAAGCCATGAGGGTAACCCCGTCCAGGATAACCTCTAGCATATTGTTTTACAGTCGTACCAGAAGTCATGCAAATTTTAACTTTAACTAAAGCTTCCCAAGGGCCTACAGTAGGCTTTGGGACATCTATTACTCTTACATCTCTTGGACCGTACAACAAAGCGGCTTTCATAGTGTCGCTCATTTTTATCACCTTATTTGTGTAGAATTCACTTAATCCAATCTATGATAAAAAGGCTTCGTTATTCCGTTTCTTTATTCGTACTCTTCAATTAGCAACCTGGAAAATTTTAAAGTTTGTCATTAAGCAACTTTTCATGTTTCCTTGAAAACATCCTGCTTCTTAAAAACTAATTAAGGACGGACGAAGACAAAGTAAATAATCTTTTATCTAGTATTAGCATTAGCACTTTTATATAACTCAATTGTAAATACCTGAATTTTTTTATAGATATGCCTATAGAGATCGTCATAAACTTCAAAATTTCTTGAATTAGGCTTAAATCGTTTCGTTATTCGTACCATGTGCTTGACCGCCTCATCAATTGATCTATAAAGGCCTACACCTTTGCTAGCAAGTATAGCTGCACCTAACGCTTCAGCGGAGGGTGTCTGTATTCTGTTGACATGTTGACCGAAGATATCTGCTGTCGTTTGCAATACAAAATCAGAGTTAGAGCCTCCGCCAATTATACGGACATCTTTAAAATCCCTCTCTAAACAGTTCTCCATAATCTCCTTGCAACGTCTTGCTTCGAAAATTAGCCCCTCAATGATTGCCCTGTAAAAGTGGAATATGGTATGTGCGCTTGTCCATCCGATGGCAATACCCCGTACTTTCAGATCCATAAGTGACCAATCAGGACCAATCCAATATGGCACAACTAATAGTCCATCAGAACCAGCAGGCAATTTGCTTGCTTCCAAATCCAATATTTTAACTGATGAAATTTTTCCCTTACATAGATTATTTTTGAACCATTGAGTCATCCAGAATCCGCTAGTTAATCCCATTTCGATATTATACAATCCAGGAATACCGCTTAATCCAGTGTACAGGGGAGACCTTGCAATCACCTTGGATGTCGTTCCTATGGATAAAGATGTTCCATAGCTTATTACAAGTTTATCTGACGATGTACATCCCGCCCCAATAGTTCCGGAGGGCTTATCTCCACAGCCACAAACTACGGGTAAGTTCTTAGGCAACCCTAGTAGACTCGCTATCTTATCCTTAACATATCCTACCACTTCGCCCGGCATCTTATATTCAGGTAACTTATCCTGTGGAATCTCTCCGTTTCTTATGAGTTTTGTATCCCAATTCCAATCGTCGGTTGGCAGAAGTGGAGAGGCTTTTGATCCTTTCCACTCACCAGTTAATTTATAAATAAGCCATGATTGAACATCAACTATTTTGAATGCTTTTTTGTAAATCTCAGGTTCCTTCTCCTTAATCCATCTATATTTTGGAGAAGGCCTAGCATCCATCCAACATATAGCTGGCCGTAAGGCGTTTCCATTTTCATCTACCGGCACAACAGTACTTCTTTGAGCTGTTACACCTAGCGCGATAACGGATCTTGGGGGGATTTTTGCTTTGAACAGGGCTTCTTTTAATGCTTCTCGAAATTTTATCCACCAATCTTTTGGGTGCTGCTCATAGTAATTAGGTGCGGGGGAAAAAATTTTATGAGGTTTTGTCCCTTTACCTATAACATTGCCTTGGCTGTCTACAATTATGACCTTACATGAGGAAGTTCCACTATCTAAGCCGATGATATATTCGGTCATGGCTTCCCTCACACATATTTGAGATTAAGGTTTAGAGCCTATTTTTACCTTATTTCTTCTTAATCATTTAATTGATTTTTGAATAAAATAATCTCTAAACCCAAACCCTTTGAGTGTTTAACACTAGATTAAGAGTGTTGAGTTATTTTTGATTTTTAAGCCTAAGCCTTTGGTTTTGGTTTTCATATAGCGAGTTTCTATGCCGATTATTTTTAGGACTGTTCGTTTGTTAAGGTATGCTAATACATCTTCTTTTACTGTTCCTAATGCTAAGAGTGTTATGGTTTTGTCCGTTTTTAATTGTTCGTTTAAGCGTGTTTTCCGTAAGCCTTTTTGTAGCAGAAAATAGGTTTTGTCATGATTTCACCAAAGAAAAAGGTTATAAGATTGCTATTCTTGGTTTCCATTGGGAGTTCCGTTTCTGAGGTATTTTCCGAGAGGCATGGCTTCTTCATTGATTAGGTTTTAAATGGTTTTTTTTCCATGTGCGCGCAGTTAAATCATTGGTTGATACATTAAGCATCTTACATAATGTTCCTGCTTTGTTTCTATTAAAACTGGCTCATTTTTGCGGCAATTGTTGAATGCGAATGGACACCGCGTAGAGAATCTACAACCGGATGGTAAATCAATCGGACTGGGTATTTCACCTTTTAACGATATTTTTTCCCTCCTTGATATTTTCCTCAATGACGGAGCAGTTGATAACAGAGCTTTGGTGTATGGATGTAGTGGTTCCTTTATTATTTCATTTGTCTTACCAGCTTCGACTACCTGTCCTAGATACATTACTGCAATATGTTCTGATATACATCTTGCTATTGCTAAATCGTGCAAAATAAATACGTACGTTAAGTCGAAATCTCGTTTAAGCTTCATCATAAGGCTTAATATGCTTCCGCGGAGCGAAGCATCAATCATGGATATCGGCTCATCCGCTATTATAAGTTCCGGCTTCAATGCGAGTATTGATGCTATGGATACTCTTTGTCTCTGTCCACCACTAAGTTGATGTGGATACTTTTTAAAGAAGTCTTCAGGAGGTGTCAATCCTACATTTTCTAACGCTGTGGAAATCAATTTGATTTTTTCGGAAGTAGAATCGGCCAGTTTGTGAACGTCTATGCCCTCTTTGATGATATCGAACACCGTCATGTGCGGAGGTAATGATTCGAAAGGATCTTGAAAAATCATTTGAATTTTCCTTTTTAACAATAAACTAGTTTTTTTATCCGTATTATGGATGTTTATCCCCTTAAAGAATACTTCTCCTTCAGTGGGTTTATATACTCCTACAATAGTTAGTCCTAGTGTAGTCTTTCCGGCTCCGGATTCGCCAACAACACTAAGCACTTCTCCTTTATGAAGATTAAATGACACCCCATCAACAGCTCGAAGATACTTTTTGCTCCTCGCAAATATGGAAGTTAGTCCTCGCACTGGAAACCATACCTTTAGGTTTCTCACCTCAAGAATAAAGTCTCTTTCTCTTTTTATACCTTCTGTAAATGACATGCTGAGTAATGCTCCTCCTCAATTTTAACCAGCTGAGGCTCTTTTTTCTTACATTCCAAATTAGTGTATGGGCATCGTGGATGAAATCTACATCCTGGTGGTGGATTAATCATGTTCGGGGGTTCACCTGGTATATATTTCAGCTCGGTTGTATCTCCATTTATCGTAGGTACGGCGTCAAAAAGCATTTGTGTATATGGATGTGCAGGCAAATTTAGTACTTTATCAAGTTTACCATATTCAACGATCTGACCAGCGTACATAACAGCTATTTTTTCGCACAACTCTCCAACAACATTGATATCATGGGTTATAAATATCAGCGAGCTTTTAATCTCTTGACGCAACTTGTTTAAAAGTTCAATTAGCTGATTTTGAACTACTATGTCAAGCGCCGTGAATGGTTCATCAGCTATGATTAAAGTTGGTTTAAGAGCTATAGCCATTGCTATGCAGACTCTTTGTTTTTGTCCTCCACTCAACTGATGTGGGTAGTCCTTACCTTTATCTTTAGGAATGCCGGTTAGCTCTAGGAGCTTTCTAGCTTCGTGAAGTGCTTCATTTTTTGATATTTTTCTGTTGTGAAGCATGATCACATCTGCAATTTGTTTTTCTACGTTCATGACAGGGTTAAGCATATTCATCGATTCTTGGAAGATTATAGAAATTTCTTTAAACCAAATTTCCCTTAGCAAGCTTTCCCGACTTTTTGTTAAGTCTATTCCTTTAAAAAATATCCACCCTTTAACTATTTTGGCGTTTGAAGGTAGCATACCAAATATACCGTGAGCAAGTGTTGATTTACCACATCCTGATTCGCCGACTATAGCGAGTGATTCATTTTGCTGAATTTCAAGATCGACTCCATCAACCGCTTTGATAATGTCTCCACTACTCGTAAAATAATGAATTCGTAGGTCTTCGATTTTCAATAAACCATTTGCAGTTCGCGTTTCAAATCACCGAGCATTATTCAATTGCTTTGAATATTATCCAAAAAACAACTATAAAGAAAAAAATTTAAGCATTACTATTTTCGAGAAGATATGCCTAAGGAAGTTCTCTTAACTGCAGATACGCATACCGCCAAGAACCTACAAGAATAATTATAGGCGGGCTGCCTCAGTCTGCTAGTAGTATTACCATATTGGCTAAGCCAAGAAACATCCTCACCCATGCACTAACATGCATAATGACAATGCTCTTTCTAGCATTAACAGCAATAAAAACTAAAACCAGAACAAAATAAAGCCGATAACAAAGCTGGCATGAAATTAACTCGAAAACATCAATTTAGCAATACAGCATCCCAGACCCTTGTCCTAGACTGGGGCTTTATCGCCAGCGGCTCTCAAATTAGCTTCCTCTCGAGGCCTATAAGAACTTGCTGCCTGCAAGCTACCATTCAACCATGAAGGAGATGAACACTATGATGTGTGTTGGAGTGAACTTCCATGAAAAGGTTTGCAGGCCGACATAGTGAATGATGAAGGCGAGTTAGTTGACGAGCTCAGTTTCATAAACTCTAAGAAAGGCGTTAAAGATTTCGTGATGAAGATTTAGGCTTTCAGGGATGAGGTCTTGGTTGCTGTGGAGTCTACGGCTAACCTCTGGTGGGCTTTAAGATTTTCTCAAGGGACATGTAGTTAGGGTGATTCTTTCGAACCCTTCTAAGTCAAGGCTTATTGCTGAGGCTAGAGTTAAGACGGATAAGGTGAAGCTAGGATTCTTGCCCAGTTTTTGAGGTTTTATACGTTCACTCTGTGAAGGTCAAGGTTGCAACGGGGGATGTGGCAATTATTGACTCTAAAGGTATTCAAGTGTAAGAGGCGGGGCATCTTCGGAATCGAGAAGGCGGATACTGGAAGTGGCGTTAGAATAATTCTAGAATATGTTTGCGAAAATGGCCATCGCGGCGAAGTAATACTTCAATTTCACAAAGGAATAGTGTTCGTCAAGCATAATCAGTTGCCACCACCAATGAAAGATTGCAAACCCACAACTGAGGCATGAAACACCAAGAATGCTGCGACATCAAAACAGGCAAACCTTCAAAAAATGCTGGGAAATATCAACAAGGTTAAGAAGGAATTAGCAGACCTAGGTTTAGAATTCAAGCATCAACAACAAGAAAAATCATATTTGAGTCATTTAAAATGACTCCCTAACTTTTTTATTAGGCAAGCTACAAAATTAGAACTAGGTGAATATTTATGACAGCAAAGCTTGAGGTTGTTGATGAAAGCTGCGGCATGAAAACTTTAATAACCGTCTCAAAAATTTCAAATGACTTATTATCCTTAGACATTCAAACCGACTGTCAGCATATCAAGAGGTTGTTCGAAGCTGTTGGCTTAAAGATAAGTAAAATTGAGGCAGTTAAACCTTTCAGTCAAAACATAATTTACTTGAAAGCCGCTGAGAGGATGGCTGGATGCATCCCATGCGCTGTGCCTTGCGCCATAATTAAAGCCCTATGGGCTGAATTGGGTATGACCCTACCGAAGGATGCAAAAATACATTTTGAAAAATAAATGTTAAATCTCTTTGGAAAGTCTATTTCCATCAAGCCTAAAACGTCATGCAAGATCTTTAACATATTTCTTTGCTGATGGGAATTTGTCTATGACACGGTTTGGTATTGGGATTGCGTTAATAAACTCTGAGTTGAAGTCTGGATCAGCTGCAAGCTCATGGTAACGAACGACTCTTATTAACGATTCCGCAGCTTGCCTAATTCCCTTTGATATTAGGGCCATTTTTGCACCTGTTACTGCTGTATTGCCTACAAACTTTATCTTTTCAGCAGGCACGTCAGGTATCAGGCCGATGACTTTTGCGTTTTCCGGGTTTATGTAGTTTCCGAAGGCTCCTGCTATAAATAAAGTGTTGATCTCTTTTTCCTCAAGTTTTTTCCTTTTCATTAGAATTGAACATCCTGTGTATATGGCTGCCTTTGCAAGTTGGAGTTCTCTAACGTCCCTTTGTGTAATTGTTATCTCCCTTCCTATGGCGGTTTCGTTTCGCCATGCGATTATAAACTCTAAACCCTCATCGGTCCTTTTCAGCCTTGGAGTTTCCACGTTTGTATTGAATTTTCCATGGTGATCTATTATGTTATGCTTAAACATTTCTGCCACCGCGTCTATGACAGCAGAGCCACATAAACCCCTAGGCTTTCCACCTCCTATTGTTTCATATTCAACTTCAAGGTTTGGGGTTATGCGGACCTTTTCTATTGCGCCAGAGACAGCCTTCATTCCATCTTTTATGTGTACTCCTTCAAAGGCTGGCCCGGAAGCGCAGGAGCAACAGATCATATCCTCCTTGTTGCCGACAACTATTTCGGTATTTGTTCCTATATCCACTAGAAGCGTATTATCCTCTGATTCATGCATTCCTGTTGCAAGTATGTCCGCCACAGCGTCAGCTCCTACAAAGCCGGCTATTATGGGAAGGGTGGTTACAACACCATTTGTGTTCATGTTGCATATGCTTAAGTTCCTAGCCGCTATGCTGATTGACCTCTTAACCGCCGGCGTGTACGGTGATAGGGCGAGAAATTTCGGTTGGATTCCTAAGAAGATGTGGTGCATGGCTGTGTTGCCAACTACAACCGCCTCATAAACCCTATTTGGGTCAATTCCTGCATTTTGGCATGCTTCTCCCAGAATTTTGTTTACACCTTCAATGACAAGCCTCTGAAGAGAATTTAGATTGAGGACACCGTTTGACGCATATGTTATCCTTGATATCACATCCTCCCCATAGAGGACTTGCGGATTTTCAATAGATCCCACCGCGATAGTTTTCCCGGATTTTAAGTCAACAAGGTGACAGACGATCTTTGACGTCCCGATGTCAACAGCCACACCAAACATTTCGTTTGTAGTATCTCCAGACTCAACACTAATTAATCTGTTATTCCATAGAACAGCCGTTACGTCCCAGTTTGAACTTCTAAGGGTTTCAGGCAGCACCTTCAAAACATTAAAGTCAAATTCTAATCCTCCCTTAACTTCTAACTGTTCCTCAACAGCCTCTAGAAGTCTCTCCAAATCAGGCTTCACGTCAGACAATGTCGGCTTTTCCAATTCCACGTGAACCTTTCTAACAAGAGGGTTTATCTCAACCTCCCTCTCGATACCATAAAGCTCTATTTTGCGGGTTTCAACACGGCTTTCCGGCGGAACCATCACCACAACATTTTTCAAGATTCTAGTTTGACATGAAAGCCTATAACCTTCTCTGATCTCATGTTTGGATAGAAGTTTCTCCTCCGCACTTGACATCTCTGAAACAGCATCTGCGCTTTTAATTATAACCTTGCATTTTCCACACACGCCTTTCCCGCCACATTCAGACCTTATGCCAACGCCAGCTTCTTTGGCGGCTTGCAAAATGTTTGTTCCAGCTTTCACCATAACCTTTTTACCGTCAGGCTCAAAGGTCACAGTCAAACCGCTCAAACCACAGCAACCCCACAAATCTATAAACGCATACTGCAATGTAAATTTTCATCAATAATGGTGATTTCATGTTTAGGTTTAGCAAGGAACAGAAAATTTTTGAAGTTGGCGGAGTCAGGGTTGGGGACAATCAGGCGAGCTCCCAACAGTCATGATTGGAACAATATTTTATCATAAGCATAAGATTTTGAGGGATGAGAAGACAGGCGATTTCGACAGGGATAAGGCTGAGAAACTGCTTGTGAAGGAGGCGGAAATGTCTGAGAAAACTGGAAATCCAAGGATTGTCGATGTCTGCTGTGGTTGGCCCCAAGCGTCTGAAGAAACTTATAGGTTTTGTGGCGAAAACCATAGATGGCCCATTCTCCATAGATGGCGCCACAGCCGACGTTAGAATTGCTGGTGCAAAATATGTAGGGGAGACTGGCCTATCAAACCGTGTTGTTTACAACTCAATTACACCACACACAAACGAAGACGAGATAAAGGCAATTAAAGAGGCAAAAATTAAGTCGGCAATATTGCTGACACTTAACACCAAAAACCCAACACTGTCTGGAAGGCTTCAGGTTGTTGATGAGCTTTTAGCCATATCCCAGCGAGCTGGCATTGAAAAACCACTAATTGACACGTGCGTCCTAGACATACCCGACTCGGGACCAGTAAGCAAAGCAATATATTTGGTTAAGGAGAAGTATGGCCTACCAGCGGGAGCGGGAATACACAACGCCGTCGACATGTGGAAAAAGAGACGAAAAATAGACCCCACAAGCTACACGTTCGCAAGCATAGTAGCTAACATCATTTCCATAACTTCAGGAGCAAACTTCCTCCTATACGGACCCATAGAAAACGCTCCAACAGCCTACTTCTGCTGCGCACTAGCAGACGCATACATAACCTACAGCACAAAACAAGAATACGGAACAAAAACGTTAACAAACAACCACCCATTATACAAAATATTCAGATAGTTATGCGAGCAAGAACGACAAGCACTAATCGATATATTCGCTTTCAATGCACATTAAATAAGTAGTTTGTTAGGGCTTTTAGGGCTGACTTTATGAACGTGAATTGTCTGTTTTTAAGCCAGTTGTAGATGTTTTTGGGTGTTATGTAGAAGGTTAGGTATGCCCTTTGCAGATCCATCCATGAATATAAAGTTTATCCTCCATAATATTGAACTGAAAAGTTACAAAATTAAATGGACCGGGCGGGATTTGAACCCGCGACCTCAGCGATGCCAACGCTGCGATCATTCCAGGCT